>JAEIGA010004857.1_pt1 | contig 20685 bp, 19 predicted proteins | sample 9270691 | NCBI WGS metagenome assembly JAEIGA01 (sample SAMN17057246, study PRJNA624740) | gut metagenome | biome: biome; isolation source: fecal sample | host: Bos grunniens | place: China: Xizang | collected 2019 | reverse complement strand
GCCAAGGAAGCGCAACAGCGCAGGTATGACGAGGCACGCGAGAAGATGAAGACTTGCATGGCACTCATCAAGGAACTCGACCGCATCGAAGCGACTGACGATTTTGACTTCAAGCGCGAAGACTATCTGGGATGTCATACTCATGACAAGTCGGAAAGCGACTATTGGGAGAAGCGCAGAAGGAAAGCCGAAAAAGAAGCAAGCCTGCTGACCACCATCGCACGCACTCATTTCTTCAACGTGGCAGGTCAGACCATCAACCTCGACGAAGTTGTGCGTATCATGTGGCATAAAGACGAAGAGGCAACGCTTGCCATGCGTGACGGCACCAAGGTCAAGACTTACACCGAAGCAGAGTACGCTGTCGTTGTCGATATGTATGGCAGCAACCGAAGCGACCGACACATGACGAAACCCTATGGCAACGATTAAGCAAGGGCTGTGGTATCAGTGCAAGAAGTGACACGAATTGAACGAATTATGGAAAAGACAAAGGATGCCGTGAAGCGGCAACTGAAAGAGCAATGGAAGCAGGTATGCAACGGCTACTTAGTGGAGCTGTTGCGCATGTGGGAACTTGACGCGCACTACGGCTATTGGGTGGACGACGAGCACGGAACGATGTATTGCTACGGCGAGACGCACAATCTGACGATGGAAGAGATTATCTACATCGTGGAGAACGACATTGAAGAGGCCGAGATTCTGTCATGGGAGGACTACTGCCTGGATGCTCACGGGTTTGGATTTGACATACCAAACCTGCGGTCGTGGCACCGTGGATGTCCACGTGCCCCACAAGAAACATTCGACAGGCTCCGGCAGTTGAAAGCCGACCTCGACAAAGCCGTCGAGGAGGAGAAGCAGCGGATGAAGCAGTAAACCTATAGCGCAAAAATGCGCTATAAATGCAAGCAGGAAACACCTGCCCAAGAAGTATTAATCCCTAAAATATTACACAAATGGGAAAAAGAAAAAACATGAAGGCTGACAAGCCTGAGTTCACAGGTCGCATCATTTTCGATGGCAACCTACAGTTAAGGATTCCTGGTCATGGAATCAAAACCCTACGCACCGACCTTGCAGGAATGAAACTCCACAAGGCAGACCCTAACAAGGAGCTGCTGGTGCTCACCAAGGACTTTGTTGGCTATGACGAAATCCACACGGGTTACATCGTCCGGGCAAAGAGTTATGACGACCAAGAGAGGCCATGTTTCGGTCTGAAACACGAGCCTGACGCGGACAGTTGGACGGTCATCAACTACTGCGACGTGATAGCCTGGGGCTATGTCGACGGCGGGCTCAACGACCCGACGCTGTTCTACTCTTGTCAGAGTACGAAGGACGAGGAAGAGGAGCGCGAGCGCAGACGTGCCGAAAAGGGCATGAAGACACATGCGGAGCGTCTGGCAGAGATGGAGGCCGAGATGGAAGAGCGATTAAAGCAGAACGAACGCCCCGACGGACTTGTGGTGAAACTCCGCGACAAGGACGGCAACATCGACATCGAGACATCGTGGCCCGAGGCGAAGTTGGAGGACTATCTGCCGTTCGTCAAAGACCAAATGGCCGACTGCTTCGAGTCGTTCGACGCATTCCGCAAGAAGCATCCTGAGTTCCACGAGATACACTTCATGACCGACCATACGGTGTGGGAGAAGGATTTGGACGAGGAGGAGGGTGAATAGCCCCCTCCTTTTGTTATTATCAAGAATTTGAGAATTATGATAGTAGATAGCATGACGCACGAGGAGGTGTATACGGAACTGGCGAAGACCATCTGTCGTGCTGTTTACCCCAAGGTGTGCTGCTGGGGCAAGAGTCGGGCAAGTATTACCTGGTGCGCACGTTTATAACGTACGACATGACGACGGGGATGCAGCAGGTGGAGTTCGAGGATAAGCGAAGCCAGATTATCACCGACCGCGAGATGTATGAGCGAGCCAAAATGTTTTATAACAAATGACGGCAGAGTGATGCGGCGACAACGCCGCATAGATGCAAGAATCAAGTAGGAGAGACATCTTCAAGGGTTTATCTCTTTTTTTATACCCCAAATTATAACAACTATGAAAGAAAATGATATTCTTGACAAGAAACTGACGGACTTTTCGCTGACGGTCAGAACGTTATGCTGTTTGAAAGCCGCGGATATTATGACGGTGAGACAGCTGTGCAGAAAGAAAAAGACAGAGCTTCTGGTGATTAGAAGTTTCGGCAAGAAGACACTCACTGAACTGAAGGACTTTTTGTCAGACCACGGTCTTGATTTTGGGATGGATGTATAACAGCGGCGAGAACGCCGCTGGGATGCACGGATAATAAAATTGAAAGAACAATGAGAGGCGAAGTGACAGGGAGAGTAAAGGGAATGGCAGAACAACTCCGAGGCAGACGCGACTGAAGGAAAGGATGCGGTAAACCCAATACGGGTATTTGTATGGTTTATAGTTTGGTACTTTTGCTCCATACTTTGAGACGGAATGGTTTTCATGGAAACCGCCAAGACCAATCGGGGTTACGCCAGCGGCACCGTACACGGGAACTGGCGGTTTTTTAAATTGGCGAAAACGCCAATGAAGTGCACGGGAATAATAAAACTATAGATATATGGATAAGGAAGAGAGGAAGCGCGAGATGGCGCAGGCATGGTGCGATTTTCAACAAAGGATGATGATGAGTAACAGCGGGTGCGGGCCTATGGTGCTGGCTGCTGTGGTGGTAGTGGTTGTACTGACGCTTTGCGGGTGCAAGAGTGTGGAATACGTTGCTGTGCCACAGCAACATACAGATACGCTGATTATCACGAAGCATCAGCGGGATAGCGTATTCCTGAAGGACAGCACCCACGTGAGCGAGAAGGGTGACACAGTGAGGATTGAACACTGGCGCACGCATTTCGTTAAAAAGGAAGTGCACGATACTACGTACATAGCAACTCACGACACGATACCTGTCACCTACCCCGTCGAGGTGGTGAAGGAGGTGGGGAAAGACCTGAGCTGGTGGCAGCAGACACGGATGCACATCGGCGGTGTGGTGCTGTGGCTGATAGGCATCGCGGCGGTGGTGTGGCTGATCAAGAAATACGGGAAGAAATTCCTACCCCTGCCGTGAGGCAGCGCGACTGCCCGTGAGGGTGGCAATGAACCATACATCAATTATTAAATTGACAGTGACCAGCACCTTCGGTTTATGGGTGCTGGTCTTTTCTTTTTTTATTTCGGCGAAAACGCCGAAAGAATGCACAGAGAGGTTTGCCAGTTGGTAAACCTGAAGCCCATTTTTTCTTGATTAGAAAAGAGAAGAAATGGCAAAAAACTACACCATAACATTTAAGAGCCTACGGGCTGGAACGGTCTATACCGTCAATATAGGCGGCGGCAGCGGGACTGCTGTGCCGCTGATGGGCGGAGCACAGCCATTCACCACCCAGGAAGACGATAACAATAACATGTTTGCGCCTGTTAGGACGCAGAGCGGTTATCTTCGCATCGTTGACAATGGACTGGATGCCAACGGCAACGCATGGGACTGGAAAGACCTGATACCAGCCACCGACACCAGCAGACCTGTGACCCTGAGTCATACAGAAGGCAACAGGACAGTGGTTGACTGGCGCGGCTTTATGCAGGCGCAGGACTTCGGAAGCGTGCTGTATGGAAACCCGCAAGAGCGCGAGTTCCCCATTCAGTGCGTGCTGAGCATCCTGAACGGCTCGGACATCAACTACCAGCAGACGGCCATTCAGAATTTTGCTTACCTGCTGAAGCAGATCGTGGACGCCATACCAAGCGCACAGCGTCCCACAGCATTTTACATTCAGGGCGGCGGCGATGCGCTTGTATGGTTGCGCAAGTGCATAGACTGGCAGAACTTCGTGGCCGAGGAGGATGGTGGGCTTGCTGCCCGCTTCACCATGTTTGAATGTCTGGAAGACCTTTGCAGCTTCTGGGGATGGACTGTCCGCACGATGGGCACGACGATGTATCTGACTTGCGCCGACGATGATGCCGAAGAGGATTGGCTGCACCTGTCATACGCCAACCTCAGCACGATAGCTGGCGGTGGCAATCCCACGGTGAGCACGGTGTCATTCAACGAGGGCACGCTGAGCGGTGACATCTTTGCCAGCACTAACAACGATGAGTATGTGCAAAGAGGTGTGAACAAATGCGTGGTGGATGTTGACACCAACAGGGCCGACGATAACGTGATAGACATCTTTACACAGGGGACCGTCGAGGCGATGGAGGCTCTGGGTTGGCAGGGATCATCTGTGCACGGCGTTACATACACCAATGACCTGCTGACGTTGGATAATGGGTATATAAAAGTGACGTGTAGGCAGAACTATGCGTCGCTGAATGTTGGTAGAACCAGGTCGGACGATGAGAGTAGTCAGTTTAGTGTCATCAGGATCAAGAAAACTGGCGCAAATAACGTGACTCCATTTGTACAGATGGAAACGGCCTACGAGCATAACTTCTCGGCTGGTTTCCTTCAGATATTTGGTAAGACCTACCGATATAATGATGTCTATATCAATGCCGACAGATATGATTTAATGGGCGTGAACTTTATGTTTGCCAGAATAGGTATTGGTAAGGACAGAGAGCACGCGAAATGGTGGGACGGCTACGACCGTGAATGGAAAGATTCTATGATTCATTGTAGGATTCAAATCGGAAACCCGCCATGTAAGATAGACTATAACAAAGAGGAATTTTTGTATGGAATGTCTGTCGTTTCTCCTGGCGGTGTTGAATATTGGGAAGGCATTAATGTTCTGTTTACTGAAAATATGGTAGGTAAGTTGTTCATCGACCTGCTTGGTACTGATGACCCTAATCTCGATACCATTGACGGTGAGAAGAGCTTCGAATTGAATGACTTTACCATTTGCTTCAGAAGAAGTTCATCTGCATCGACATTGGAATACCCGAGCGGTATATATAAGGTAGACGAGAAAGACCGTCCGACATCGTTTGGCTATAAGGCAGGAAATAATAGCCGCTTCACTGAGGAGATGGACATCGACTGCATCTATGCCAGCGAGAACACCATGAAGTTCTGCTTTGGCGAGCTGTTCAACGCCGATGGTACATTCTTCAACACCGTGCCTTATGGTCAGAACAACTACAGACCTGAGCAGCACCTGGCAAACCGTGTGGCGAGCTATTGGACTACGAGCAAGCGGAGGTTGTATCTGGAGATGAGAAGCGACGAGCCTGTAGCAGATGCGACTGGCGTGACGGTGATCGGGGATGTTGACCCACGAACGAAGGTGACGATTGATGGCACAGAGTGCTATCCGATTGCTATTAGCAGGGAGTGGAGGGATGATGTAGTAGAATTAACGGTGCTGGAGATATAACAGCGGCGAGAACGCCGCTGGGATGCACGGATAATAAAAGAAAAAAATGATACTGACTAAAAGGAAAAAAATGATACTGACTAAAAGGAAAAAAATGATACTGACTAAAAGGAAAAAAATGATACTGACTAAAAGAAAAAAATGATACTGACTAAAAGGAAAAGACGATGATACTGACGAAGGAAAAAGGAAAAAGAATGTGGGGCAACTGGTTTAACAGCGGCAACACTAACGGGGGCAGCGGCGGAAGCGGCGGCTCTGGTGGTGGGGGTGGTGGTAGCACCGAATGGGCTGCAAATGCAGGTCATGCTGACGAGGCCGACCACGCCACAGCTGCTGACCTTGCTGACGAGGCGAAGGCCCTGACATCTGATTCTACTGATTGGCTGAAGATAGCACGAAAGGACATCGCCCAGACTATTGCCGAGGCGTGGACGTTTGCGAAGGGCTTCACATCGACGCTGAAGGCATACTTCAGAGCAGGTATCGAAGTGACGGGTGATACTAAAACAAGCACGCTGACGACTACTGGCAATGCTACCGTTGGCGGCAACATGTCGGCTTCTGGTAATGTCAGCAGCAGTGGCAATGTTTCGGCCTACAACAGCGTCAGCGGCAACTCGATGACGGCCACCACCTCGATGACAGCCGCCACGATGATTGCCAACGTCTTCAAGACGGTGGGATTCACTGAGGCTGTGAATATGATTGGCAAGGGCTTCGGTGTGAAGCTCGATGCTAACGGGCTGGCGACCTTGCAGACCGACAACCTGCTGGTGTTGGGTCAGATGATTGTGCAATCGCTGACCATCCGCGAGGTAAGTTATATCGGCGGTTCTTACATGCTGACACCAGCGGCATCGCAGGCCGTGATGGTACAGCCGCTTTACACTACCATTTCCTACAAACCCGACACCCGTTATTGGACGCCCAACGGCTCTGGCGACGTGGTTGGCTATCGTCTGCTGTGGCTGGCAGACAATGGCAGCGTTGGCACTATGAATTATTGGAAACAGGGCGACATCGCTCTGTGTCAGACGTTCAACATCACTGAGCCTGGCAACTATACCAACGTGCAGAATCAGTACTACAAGCGCGTGGTGTGTCGTGTTGGTCAGACCAACATCACCGAAGGCGGAGAGACGAAGACCTATCACTATGCCGACCTCGCAAATATTGCAGGGCCGCGCCTATTCGATGCCAACGACCAGCAGATACAGACTGTTGACGGCTCGTATGAGTTCAACGGATATTTGGCTGGTTCGACCGTGCCGAAGGCAGGCGACAAGGTGGTGGCGTGTGGCTCTCAGTCCGACACCGACCGCCAGGGATGCGTGTTGATCAGTGCCGAGGGCGAGGCAAGCATTGCTATCTACGACGGCATCAAGGACTACCAGCCGCTGTCAGTGTATGAGATTCACTACCTGAGTAAGACTGATGTGAGGATGCGTGCCGACAGGTTCACATGGCGAAGCAGTGCTGGCGTGACGATGCACACCCAGGAGGGTTTCGAGATTGCCATCGGTAACTGCGGTATAGATATTAACAATGAGATTATCAAGTTGAAGGCCAACAAGGTGAACTTCTACGATGCCAGCGGTACCAACCTCAATCCGAAGATTTGGATAGACCCAACATCAGGAGCTTTAAATGCTGTGGATGGAAACTTCAGTGGAACTGTCAAGGCGAATAACTTATTCAGAACGATAGCTTTGACGGCTGGAGAAGTTAATGGAGGCGACTTAGGATATACACCAGTTTTTGAATCAACTAACACTTCAAAAAAATGGATAGGCTTCTTCAATAACACCACAGCAGGAGGAATGACATTCCGTGCAGGTGAATATTATAGACTATCTGACTTGCCAGCATTAGTACAGCAGGTGCTTTTAGATAGCGGTGACCCCAGTTTCGATTGCTGGGACTTCTGCACAGGACCTGCCGACGAAGTAATGGTAGTTGATGACCATTTTACACCTCGTTCATCTTCACCTTATGTAATATTGCCACGATGCCAAGATTTCGTTGGTAAGATGGTGACGGTAAAACATGAAAGAAACCAAGTAAACTATACAGCAAGAATAGTGCAGATAGACTATTTCAAAGGGCCAGCATCAGCAGAAGCTCATTTTGTAGAATCAATTGGGATAGATGCAAGCGGTGACTTGTACTTAGATACATCAAACGCGGCGGCTTGGACTGACGTAAACCACGGCTCTACCATTACTTTATACTCTGTTGGGACATACTGGGTTGTGATTGATGAAAAATAATGAAACAACATAAAACATTAATAAGATATGGAGATAACGATTGACACTTTAATCAGTTTGGCCGGATTGTTTATCGGAGGTGGCGGCGGTGCGTTCTTTATGTGGAGATGGCAGAGAAGAAAAGCCAAGGCCGAGGCCCAGACCGAGGAGGTAAACATGGCCCAGCGCGTGCAGGACACCTATCAGGAGATGCTGGAGGATAAACAGAAGGAGGTGCAAGACAATCAGCGACTGATAGATGACCTACGCGCTGATCGTGAACACTATCGCAAGGAGAATAACGAACTGCGACAGCGGCAGGACAAAACCGACGAGGTGGTGCGCGACCTACAGATGCAGGTGGCCCGCAACGGCAGAATGGTGGAGATGATGCGCCCTTTTCTCTGTTTCGACATCAAGTGCAAAAAGCGACAGCGCGCGCATCCATCGGAGTGCGGGGGAGTTGATACAGCGGCGAAAACGCCACTGGAGTGCAAGGAAGACGAAAAGGAGGCGAAGGACATTGAACCGATTGACATTAAAGACATGTAGATATGATGACATACAAAAAAGGGGATAAGGGTGAGATGGTTAAGCAGATACAGCGGGCGTTGCATCTGCTTCCTGATGGTATCTTTGGAAAAATAACTGAAGAGGCTGTGCGGGTGTTTCAGTCCGAGAACGGCCTGAAAGTGGATGGGATTGTAGGGCCTGCGACACTGGCGAAATTGGGGATGGCTGTGGCTGCTGGGATGAAGAAGTCGAAGCGCACAATCACGGAGATCATCGTACACTGCACGGCCACACCTGAAGGTAAAGACTACACGGTTGATGAAATTCGAAAGTGGCACAAAGAGCGCGGCTGGAGCGACATTGGGTACCATTATGTGATAGACCGAAAGGGCCACATATTGCCAGGGCGCGACGTTGATATAATCGGAGCGCACTGCGAGGGCCACAATGCGCACAGCATCGGCGTGGTGTATATTGGTGGCGTGTCGGCACTGAACGGGAAACCCAAGGACACTCGCACGCTGGCTCAGAAAGCCGGTCTGATCCGCTGCCTCACAGAGCTGAAGAGCATATACCCACAGGCGAAGATATACGGGCACTGCGATTTCACGAAGAGTAAACCCTGTCCGTGTTTTGATGCGAAGACTGAGTACGCGAGTATTTAGTGTTTCATGAGTTATAGCATTGTTTTATTAGCTTTAGATTTTGAGTTATTGAAGATTTTTGATTTTTAATGATTTATCCGAGTTTTTTTAAGTTAGTATGGATGGTAGGGGCACGGCGGTGCCCCATTTTTTTTATATTCTTTGCAACAGAGCCGCAAAGCACTCGAAAGGAGACAGCGGCGAGAACGCCGCTGGGATGCACGGAAAATGATGATTTTTGTGGAAATATTTGGAGGTTTGAGTAAAAATGATTAATTTTGCGGTGCTAACTTAAAAGAAGAATGACATGAGGAAAGTATTTTTATTTTTGGCTGTGATGTTCGCCATGAGTGTGAGCGCACAGGATGACCGTGTTGTAGAGGAAATGACGGCTATCTATGTCAAGGCTGATCCAATGACTGGAAGCCAGGGAGGTAACAAATGGAGAAGCGAGCACGTTGGCTTTACAGAGTGGGACAATGGTATGGTAGGTATGGGACTATTTGACCCACCTCACATATTTGAAGAGGGCAGAGATTTTATGGGTAACAGAAAACCCGTGAACACATGCAAGGTTGGATTATATTCTTCAGATGGTACGCTGATATGGTTGGCCGAGAAATGGAGGGTGATGCCAAGCGATGGTGGTACCATTCTGTATTTTGTGAAGGATGCCAATGGTGTGATGCAAGAAACGGGTAAGAAATACAAGTCAACACCAGAAGAACTGCTGAACTATATGAAGGAGAAAGGTGGATATGTGAGATTCATAGCCGACATTTATGGAGATTATTACTTCGACGTGAGTGCGAAGGTAAAGCAATAAGAAAGAGTAAGCAGTCAGGCGGTGGAACCTGACTGCTTTTTTTTGCGGCGAGAACGCCGAAAGAATGCACAGAGAGGTTTGCCCTTTTGGTAAACCCTAACCGCTATTTCGTCCGATAAGAAAAACGAGCGAAATGGCAGATAATATTATTCGTTTAAAGCTCGATTCGAGCGAATACCAAGACAAACTAAAACGTGCCGTTTCAGGCTTGCAGCAGTACGAGCAAGGCTGTCGTAGGGTAGGCGGTACGTTGGAGGTAGTCGAGAAGGAAACACTCGACTACGTGAAGGCTATTGGCAGGATGGAAACTGTGAGCAAGTCGGCGAAGGGACGCGTTGGCGAGTTGTCAACGGCCTTTGTGGAGTTGAAGTCACAGTACAACCGACTGACTGAGGCTGAGAAGCAGTCGCCATACGGAAAGGAACTGTCGAAGAGCCTGGAGCAGCTGAAGACCCGCATCCGCGACACCAAAAAGGAGCTGAACGACATCAACAAGGAGATGAACGGCGGCAATATTGGCGGCGGACTGAGCAACGCCTTCAGCGGCTTGTCGCTGAATGGTCTGAATATGAGTAGCATCATGGGCGATGTTGGCGGTTCGTTGGGTCTCGACACTGCCCTACTCGCTGGACTGACAGCAGGCACACTGGGACTGGCTGGAGCCATAGCTGCCGCTGCCGCTGCTGCCTCAGAAGGTGCACAGGCATTTAAAGCATATAATGACGAGCTGGCACGCCAGGAGCAGATAACGAGCGTAACCACTGGCTTGCATGGCAAACAGGCCGAGGCCATGACCGCCGAGGCGCGTGCCATCAGCGACGTGTATGGCACTGACTTCCGCGAGGTGATCAACGCGGCCAACACGCTGATGACCCAGTTCGGTAAGAGTGGCGACGAAGCCATGCAACTGATTCGTGACGGTATGCAAGGCATGATTATGGGCGACGGACCTAAGCTGCTGAGTATGATTAGCCAATATGCCCCATCCTTCCGCGATGCTGGCGTGAGTGCCGAGCAGTTGGTGGCCGTGATTCATAACTCAGAAGGTGGCATCTTTACCGATGAGAACATGAACGCTATCGTGATGGGCATCAAGAATATCCGACTGATGACGAAAAGCACGAGCGAGGCCCTGCGTGGACTGGGTATCGACGGTGAAAAAATGACAAGCGAACTGAACGACGGCTCGATGACAATCTTTGAGGCACTTCAGAAGGTGGGTGCAGCCATTGAAAACGTAGACAGTAACAGTCAGGCAGCAGGCCAGGTGATGCAGCAGGTGTTTGGTCGTCAGGGTGTCACGGCTGGTACCAACCTCGGCAAGGCCATCAAGGAACTGAACCTGAATCTGGAAGAGACCAAGCGACAGACGGGCAGCGTGGGCGAGTCGTTCAACAGGTTGGTGCAAGCACAGACCGACTTGGAGAAAGCCATGCAAAAGGCTTTTGGTGTGGACGGATGGGAAGAGCTGTGTAACGTCATCAATTATGGTGTTACCGAGGCTCTGGCTGGATTGGTTAGTCTTGCTGGCAGCTTCTACGATGTGATACATGAAATAGGCAACGCCCTTGGCGGTCCTGTCACTGAGTTTGCCATTCGTGCAGCCCTCGCCCTGAGCAACCCGCTGATGATGGCCCGCGAGATACTGAAGGCCGCAGGTATGTGGGCAGGTGGTGACGAGGAAGGTGGTATGTCAGCATACGAGAAAGACCAGCGTGCCACGTCTATGGGCGGCACGTTTGTTGGCGCCATCAACCGATCATCGAACAAGACCGCGAAATATTCCGAGATTATAGCCCAACTGAGCAAGACCCTCGACCACTATCAGAAGATTGGTGATAAAGAGAATGCCGACCTGACCCAGCGTGTCATCGACTATGTGGATAAGCGCATGGATGAGATTCTATTCAACAAGGTTGGAGCAACGGGTGTGAAAGGCGGTAAAAAAATAGAGACAAAGACTACACCGACGACGAAGACAGATAATGGCGATGAGTTTACGGAAGTAGAGGAAATTAATGGTTTGATTCAGCGTCAGACGCAGCTCATCGCAGACCTGAATCGAATGAAGTCGGAGGCGTGGAAAGAAGAGGATATAGCAAAATACAACCGTCAGATTAAGGAGGCCAACGAAGAACTTCAAAGGCTTCAAGGATTGGGAGTAAAACCAGAAGTCCAACTCAGTCCACTTCAGGAAATGAACAACGAACTGAAGAAACTGCGACAGGAGTTGGAGATGTCGCCAAATACTGAGACCTACAAGGAAAAGCTGCAAGAGATTGCCGACCTGGAAAAGCAGATCAAGGAATTCAAAGGAGAATCCACTGCTACCACACCATCAAAAAAGAAGAGTAACAACCAATTCCTGCGCTACCGTGATGACGGGAAGTCTGAGACGAAGCTGATGAGCGTGATGAGTGGTGTGGCAGGCAGCATTAATCAGATGGCCAGCGGTATCGAGGCATTGGGTATTGAGCTGCCTTCAGGACTGAAGGACGTGGTGAACGGCATCCAGGGCGTGATGAGTATTTTGACCGCTATCAGTACCATTGTGAGTGCTATTCAGGCCATCACCACAGCCGATGCCATCATCCCATTCTCGAATGGTGGTATTGTTCATGCTGCTGGTGGTTTCGTTGTGCCTGGCAACTACAACAGTGGCGATTTGGTGCCGGCCGCACTTTCAAGCGGCGAAGTTGTGCTTAACAGGGCACAACAGGGAGTGATTGCGAATGCCTTGCAGCAGGAGCCGCGAGGCGGCGGCAACGGCGTGGCCAGGGTGAGTGGCGAGCAGATATGGGTGGCCCTTAATGCCTTCACGAAGCGAACGGGCAAGGGCGAGTTGGTAACGTGGAAGTAAAAAGCGGCGATAACGCCACCGAAATGCACATAAAATTAAAACGAACGAGATATGAACGGAAAAGACCTTATTATCATACTGAGCCAGAACAATACGCCTCTGGCATCAACGTATATCAGGAGTCAGGACGTGCAGACGGATGCCGACATGCTGGAAAAGGCATCGGCCACACAGCAGAAGTGGAAGGAATTCGAGTGTGGGCGTCTGTCATGGCAGGCCACCGTGAACTATTTAGTGATGACGGCACCGCAAATCAAAGACCTGTTATATACTGGCCAAAAGTTTGATGTGGTGATCAAGAATGTTGACGACGACACGAACACACTCAGCGGAACAGCGTGGATGAAGAGCGCAAAGCAGACTGCAACGGTGGGAAATATTTGTCAGGGAGTATTCACGCTTCAGGGCACTGGGGCGTTAGTATAGTCTTTCATATTGATTAGGTTTAAAGGTTTGGGGGCTGCGCTGTGAAGCGCGGCCCTTTTTTTGTTTGTGGCGAGAACGCCACAAGGGTGCAAGGCAACGGGTGGCGGTAAACCCCCACCCCGTTTTTGTGGGTGATGTAAAGGACAAAAAGAAAAATAGATATGAAATGGTTGACGATTGACTGGATAAAGCAGCACTCGCGCATCGACTTCGACTGCGAGGATGACTTGCTGGAGCTGTATGGCGAGAGCGCGGAACAGACGGTGCTCAACGTGTGCAACAGGACAATGGAGGGCATCGCTGACACCTACGGCGAGATACCTAAGCCGCTGTTTGTGGCGGCATTGATGCTGGTGGAGGTGAGCTACACACAGCGAGCACCCATCACGCAACAGAATATGTACACGGTGCCCTACGCTTTCGACATGATGGTGAAGCCCTATATGCGGCTGACGTAGCGGTGGCGAGAACGCCACCGAAGTGCAAGGAACGAAAGTAAAAACGCGGCGGCGAGAACGCCACCGAAGTGCAAGGAACAGAAGTAAAAACGCGGGCGCTAAATGACACCGAGGTGCAAGGAACAGAAGTAAAAACGCGGGCGCTAAATCCCCCGCAAAACAGTGATAAGATATGCAAGTAAAACAAATTTTCTTCAAAACCGACTTCACGATCACTGAGCATAGTGAAGCCGGTTACGGTGTGCCGTTTAGGTTCAAGTACTATACGGGCGCACCGAGCAGAGCTTTCGTGGCGAGCTTCGATGGTAACACGTACACGAACTGCCATCTGGACGAGAATCAGAATTTGGTTGTCGGCTTCGATGACCAGAAGATGGGTCTCGGCATTCTGATGGTGGAACGCACGTATTACCAAAACAACCCCGACTACGTGAGCGGCGTGTGTGATGAGTGGATTGCTCCTACGCCTGTTGTCATCGAGGAAGAAGGCGACCAAGGACAACCCGTGTATTTTAATCTTCAGTTGGCACTGGAGGGCGACACCTCAATCAATGCCTACTCGACTATTCAGCCTTATTGGGTGAAAGGCGACCCAGGAGATTCGGCCTATCAGATTGCCGTTGAGCATGGTTATGAAGGTACGGAAGAGGAGTGGCTGCAATCATTGAAACAGCCTGCGCTGGACGGTGCGGCTGTGGCGGTGGCTGCTGCTGAGAATGCTGACCAGAAAGCGGGACTGGCAGAGCAGAAGGCAGGACTTGCCAACGATGCTGCGACGCTGGCTAACGAGAAGGCTGGCTATGCCACCGACCAAGGCGACTATGCCAAGGCGCAGGGAGATTATGCCAAGGATGAAATCGACGGAGCAAAGGGTGACTATCCTTCACTTGATGCTCGTTTCGACCATGTGGATGAGACGGCGATGTACTTCCAAGAGACGGGTACGACAGAAGACCCGCAACTGATTGACGAGTACGACCGCACTTTGGCCCGTGCCTATCAGGGCATCACCGACATGCAGACGGCTACCCAGCAGACAGAGCAAGCGACGCAGGAGGCTCACGAGGCCGCTGAGGACGTGACAACCGCCAAACAAGCGGCTCTGGACGCTGCCAACAATGCCAACGAGAAGGCACAATATGCCGACAATGCCGGTGACTATGCCATCGAAAAGGCTGAGGAGGCAGAACAGCGTTCAAGCGTGGCGACGACCGCTGCCATCAATGCCAACGAGAAGGCGAACAAGGCAAACAATGCCGCCACCAATGCCGACCAGAAGGCGACCCGTGCGAACAATGCCGCCACCAATGCCGACCAAAAGGCGGTGCTGGCTCAGGAGGCTGCAACGCTGGCGAACGAGAAGGCTGGATATGCCAAAGACCAGGGCGACTACGCCAAGCAGCAGGGCGACTATGCTAAGGATGAGATTGATGGTGCGAAGGGTGACTTCGAGAGTCTTGACGCACGCTTCGACCATGTGGACGAAACGGCGATGTACTTTCAAGAGACGGGAACCACGGAAGACCCGCAACTCATCGACGAGTATGACCGTACTTTGGCTCGTGCTTACCAGCTTATCAACGACATGATTCAGGCTACGGACAATGCCGATGCGAAAGCGGCACTGGCACAAGCTGCCGCAACGCTGGCAAACCAGAAGGCGCAACAGGCACAGACCGCCGCGCAGGAAGCTCAGACCGCTGCCGACGCTGCCGAGGGTGTGATTGACGATTGCCGCGACGCTGAAAGTAGGGCAACGACCGCTGCCATCAATGCCAACGAGAAAGCCACGAAAGCCAACAATGCCGCAACAAATGCGAACGGCAAGGCATCGCTGGCGAACACGAAGGCGCAGTATGCCGAGACGCAGGGCGACTACGCCAAAGACCAGGGCGACTATGCCAAGGATCAGGGAGACTACGCCAAGCAGGAGGCAGAGGCCGCTATCGCTGCGATGAATGCCGCAAAGGGTGAATACGCATCGCTGGCCGCACGTCTCGACGCTATGCAGGCACTGCTGGAGCAGGCTATGTACTTCGAGGCGACACAATAAAAAGACAATAGTATTAACAAATAAAATTTTTACGACTATGCCTACAAGACAAGGTTACATCAAAGATTTCGACGGCAACAAGATGGTGCCCGAAACTTCATCGGTAATGGTGCTTGACGCTGCAAAGAATCAGGCACTGAGTCAGACCCTCGCAGACACTCCCGACAAGGGTGCGCTGGGTTATCCGACATTTTCAACTGTCACCGCTTATACGGCTGGAGACAAAGTGTATTATCAGAATAAACTCTACAAGTTCACGGCTAACAAGTCCGCTGGTGCTTGGGATGCGTCGAAGGTGACGGACGACAGTATCAAGGCCGAGATAGATGCTGCATCCAACGCCCTTCATGAGAACTTGGAGAATGGCGGCGTCGTGCCTGCCCTCGCTGGCAATCTGGAATCATGGGCAGAAGATGTGTCGGAGGTATCTAACTCGTGGGACGAGACTATTCGCTCTACGGCTGGCGACGATCCTATCGACACGGCGTTTGGCGGCGTGCTGACGGATATTGTGGCGAAGAGCGACTTCAAGTGCGACGCGCTTGTGACCAGCGGCTACAACCTGCTGCGACTGGCCAGCAATGGCGGTGTGGCTGTGGCTGTGGGCAACGGCTGGTATTTCCCCGTGCCACACCTTGAACTGGGTGCCTTTGGTGATGCCACGAAGAACAACGGCGTGCTGCTGACTGACAAGGATGGCAACAACATCAACAATGCTACCGTGCGCTTCAAGGCCCTGGCCGACGGTGTGCCTACAAGCGAGAACGATGGTGTGGCCGCAAGTTATCAGGACGTGACCTATAACGATGAGACTTTCCGCACCTATCTGACCAGCGGCGCAGGCTATCTCATCGTGAGCGGTATCACCTACGCCGACACTTGCGCTCATTTGGCGTGGGAAGACTGGTACGACAAGTACGTCAGTCCTACCGCTGAAGATGATGCAGGCGATAGTATCAGTCTGACTGCCCTCTTTGCGGCTGCGCCCAACGGCACGGGCAAATTCCTCGTGCTGGGTTCAGGCGGCAATACCGTTGCTACCCGTGCCACACGCACCAGCAGCACACAGATGACCATTACCGACCCCATTGGTCGTGTTACCTCGCCATCGTGGACCAATGAGCTGCAGGAGGACGAGGAAACCTACAAGCACTCGCTTACCATCAGCGGCATGAAGGCTGACGGACTGGCACAGATTGAGGGCAGCGACCAGGTGCTGACTGTCGAGGGCACGACCGTTAGTTACACCGACACCAACGCAACGGCCATCAGCGGTGCTGTGCGCTACGAGAAGGCGACGCCTGCAACGGCCAACGTGACGCTCACCAAGACACAGTACGCGCTGAACGACTGCGGTATTGAGATGAAGAGCGGTGCCACGGGTGAGGCGTACTTCGGTTGCACATACTCACAGAACGTGGCCGACGCGCTCTCGCAGATTGCCAAGGTGAAACTCGACATCAGTCTGAGTGTAGTAGCCGAAGCCCTGCTGTATCTCTACAACGAGAACAAGGCTCTGCGCGAGTTGCTTGCCGGTAAGGATAATGCCGTGCTGCCTGTGGTGAAGGCGCAGAGTGTGGAGTGCGACGATATTCTGACGCTGGGTGTGCCCAATGTGCTTTACAGCAGCGTGGAGGGTGCTCCGAGTGCCGCTAATGTGCCTGACAACTGGGACGAGGCGACCATGACCGTGTGGAATGGCTGTCCCCGCAAGATTGGTCAGCAATATGTTGACAAGGTGAGTGGCAAGGTCTATTATGCTATTAAGGTAACGGGTAGCACCAGCGACTGGGTGGCACTTAATTGAGTTAAGAATTAAGAGTTTAGAATTAAGAATTAAAAGTTTAAGATTATGAAACAGATTGAGCAATACAACGACGCTGCCAGCTATAATTCCGCTGGCAAGCCTACCACCGAGAGTCGTGTGGCTAACATCAAGGAGGGTAACGTCTCTAAGTTTGACGGTGTGAACGTGCCAACCACCGACACACCTATGTTTGGTGATGCCGTATATCTGGACGAGAACGGCAACAAGGTTGCTATCCGCAAGGAGGTGTATAACCGCAGTATGGTACCTGCGGGGTGGACGTACAAAGGTGTGTTCCTGGGCTACCACAAGGATGGTCGCTGGGCGACATTCCTGGGCAACTACAGCAGTCTGCCATCGCTGAAATACCTCGGAGTATGTCAGTACGCATGGACGGATGCTGTGCTGGATGGTGAGGAGCACAGCAAGACCATCGGTCTGCGATTCGGCATCCCCAACTGGGACACCACTACCAGCATCACCTTTACCTATACCGCCACGACTCTCGCAGAGGCTGCTGCCGCTTGCACCACTGCTATCGAAGCAAAGTTGACAGAGTTGGGTGCTGCTGCTGCCACCATAGCGCAGTGGTGGGCTTATGCCGATGAAGCCAACAGTCGCGTCATCGTACAGCGCGACGACTGCACCGACTACCGATTCTATAACTGCTCTGGTCTCACTCACATTTCATGGGGCGATATGCCCGCCAGCGACAACTATCGTAAGGTGAACGGCAAGAGCACCAACTATCGTGGACTGATGAACTTCGCTGGTGCGGCATCTTATTGGAGCACAAACGGACGAACACTCAGTGCCAATGTTGCCGTGCATAGCGAGGCAGGTAATACAGACCCGATGAAACTCTCCGAGTTCCAATCCTCGCAGTACGCTGCCGACATCCGTGCTTACTACAAGACCTACGAGGCATACCTGCGTGGCGAGTTCGGCATCCAGCCGCTGATGAAGGTGGGTGCTTTTGCTCTGCCTGATGGCGAAGCACTGACGGCTAAGTATGGTCCGATGATGGCTCCCACGAAGGCAGGCTCGACAAAGGCAAAATACCCTGCACTGAACTGGGGTCATCTGCAAGGCGGACACCTGTGGGATGTAACTGAAGGCGTACTGATGATGGAAGATAGCAACCTTGCTGTCATCAACGCCACGCAGACAAAGGCTGGCAAGGTAACGCTCGCTAACTCCTCGAGCCGCTGGTTTGCTGAGAGGTACAACGTGAACTACGCTTGGTTTTTCAGCGGCGTCTACCGTTACTTGCGCTACAGCAGCGTGAACATCACGTATCAGGTGGGGGCGGTCTCGCTTTTGTAATTAATAATTAATAGGTCTCTGTGCGTGTCGTAAGACCGCACAGAGCCTCGTGAACAAGCGATGCAAAAATACAACAGTTACGACGAATACCTGCAAGCAGCCTACGAGCAGCAGGCAGACGAATACCGAAAAGAATATGTCAAGAACAAGAGGCAATAAAGCAAAGAGGGACAAGGGCAGCATACTGGCCGATGTGAAGAATCTGCTATACATTCTTCACCCAGCCATTCAGCACATGCCGAAGATAGAGCGCATAGAGGGTGCGCCGGTGGAGATGAAGCGAGCGTGCTACGACCTGATACGTCACTTCACGGTGGCGGTAGAATGCCAGGAGGTGCGACTCGCCAATATCCACCAGATGTTTGGCGAATTTGGCACGCTGCTCGCATCCTTCGAGCTTTGCATCCAGTTCGGTCTGTTCACCGATTCGGAAAAACTGCGCATCGCTACGCAACTGGAACGGATAGAGGAAGGCATCAGGAAGTGGCGCAACGCCACGCGGTCACTTAGGAGTCAGGAGCGACAGGAGGTCGCGGGCGCAATGCCCGAAGAGCCTGCCGTCAGCAACGAATAAGTAAAAGGGGACGTTACTATCATTTATAGTATTTCCACTAACACGTCCTAACTGCCTCGAACCGCTGGTTTGCTGAGAGGTACAACGTGAACAACGCTTGGAATTTCAACGGCAACAACCGTAACTTGAACAACAACAACGTGAACAACACGAATCAGGTGGGGGCGGTCTCGAAATTACTGAAACGAAGAAATACGCTTATATGACTGAAGAAAGGATTTTCTCTTTGCTATACGACACGATGGTCGAAGCCCGGCGCAACAAACGCTACGGGCGCGATTGTGCCGACTTTGAACGCAACTGGGCACCACTGCTGGTGCGCATGATGCGAGAGTTGCAGGAGAAAATCTTCCGCGTTGACCACAACTACGCCTTCCTTACCTCCGTACCCAAGTGGCGGGAGATATTCGCCACATCCTTTAGCGGACGCATAGCAGACCACCTGTTGTGCGACACGCTGGCACCATACATCGCCGACATCCTACATCCGCGCACCTTCAACAACCGCAAGGGTATGGGCAGCCAGGCGGCCATCAACCAGGTGATAGACGACATCTGCGAGGTGACCGAATGTTACATCAAGCCATGTCGAGTTATCAAGTGGGATTTGAAAGGCTTCTTTCCCAATGCGCTTTGTGACGAGATATGCCGATGCTTCGCCAAGGTGATTGACGACAATGCCGGCGACATCATCAGCCGCTTCGACGAGGATATGCCGTCGTTCCTGAAATGGCTCGCCATGATCTGCGTACACTGCAACCCTGCCGCTCATTGCGAACTGCGCACACCGAAGCATTTCTGGACAGAGCATATCGAGCCAGAGAAATCGCTGTTTGGTAAGCCCGCCGGCATCGGTACGCCTATCGGCAGACTGCCCTCGCAAATCGGTATGGGGCTGTATCTGAACGACGAGGTGCGCTGGCTGAACGAAGACTGCGGCATACACACCACGCTATTTATGGACGATGGTACGATGGTAGTCCCTGAGCGTCTGCACGGCTATGCGCTGTCGTTGTTTCCCGAACTGTGGAAGCGACTGGCAAAGAAAGGCGTAAGGATGAACGAAAGGAAATTCTATGACCAACCCTATCAGCACGGCTTCGAGTTCCTGGGTACGCACATTAAGACCTATCGTCTGCACCTGAACAACAAGACCTACGACCGCGCCATTGAGCGAATCGAGGAAATGAACGCGCAGGAGAACAAATTCGCACACATCGACAACCTGCTATCGTCGTTCAACTCCTATTCGGGACTGCTGAAAGGCCGTACAGACTACAAGCGTCTGCTGGAGTTGAAGGACAAGTTGTCGCCCGAATGGTGGCAGTGGCTGTCCTACGACGAGCAGCGCAGATGTCTGGTCTATTTGCCACAATACAGCATCAACGAGAGATTAAACAATAAGTATCACTTAAATTTAAAGCATTATGACACAATCAGAAATCATCGAGCAGAAAAATGCTCTCTACAGCGAACACAACACGCTGGAATCGCAGCTTAGCAGCGACGACTACAAAACCATCAAGAACGCCGAGGCCCAGGCAGCAGGCAAGCCCCTGCCCTACG
>JAEIGA010004856.1_pt1 | contig 20686 bp, 18 predicted proteins | sample 9270691 | NCBI WGS metagenome assembly JAEIGA01 (sample SAMN17057246, study PRJNA624740) | gut metagenome | biome: biome; isolation source: fecal sample | host: Bos grunniens | place: China: Xizang | collected 2019 | reverse complement strand
GCCCGTGCTTGCCATGGTTGCAGCAATCTTTTCACCCACGTGGATATTCTTACCCACGCCCGTCACAACCAACTTACCTCCCTGCTCTAACGAGGAGAGGATTGCATCGGTAATCTGACAAAACGTCTCATTCAATGCGGTATCGGCTTTACGCAAACCTTCAATTTCCACCGCAATGACTTCATGTGCTCTAACCAACATTTCTTCGTGTGTCATCGTTAAGACCTCCTGGAAAGAAAATCGTTAAGGGTTACTTTTACTGCAAAACTTATTCAAATCGTTGACGAAGCATCGCCTGATTGGCCTCATCTGCGAAGAAATCGTTTAATGCATTTAAACGTGCAATTAAACGATCATCCATCACGTGTTCCAAACGGCATGCCGTCTCCCCTGCTTCGACTTCTGGCAGAGAGAGAACATTCTTCAAAAAGACAGTTAAAATCTGATGGCGCCCAATCACCCGTTCGGCGGCAACAAGCCCCTTCTTCGTCAGGGTGACAGGATAATTGGAGTCATAATTGAGGTAGCCATGACGGCACAAAACACCGAGCGCATTCGTAACAGACGGCATTTTTACCTTCATCAAACGCGCAATTTCGCTCGTATGAGCGTGGCCATGTTCATCAGTCAAATGCTTAATCGCCTCAAGATAATCTTCAAGGCTCTCAGTCAATTCAAAAGGTTTTCCGTCTGCTGTGCGCATGCGACTCTCCACATTCACTTTAAGTATAGCATAAACGCAACGTTTTTACCTTGCAAAGGTTAAAATAAACCCACAAGAAGCTACCCAAAGGATACCCGTTAAAATGAGGATAGGATCACGCAAAAAGAGATTTTCAGGCACTGCAGCGCGTTGTTCTTGATAGGTCAAGCGCAGATAACGGAAGAGACCTAAGATAACAAAGGGGAGCGTGTAAACCAAATGTTCTGTCCCGAAATTCGCCACCGTCTTCGGGGCAAGCGTGTAAAGTGCATAACACGCAGCCGTCACAGAGGCGGCAATGCCAATTTCAAAGTCCAGAATACGCGGTTCATTTGAGGTGGGCACAGGCTGACCTTTCACAAAGAACGCGCTTCTCCGCTTGCACAAGGCCACAAAGAGTGCACCGCAAAAGACGCAGAGCATCAACCAAGACGAGAGATACACCTGCACCACTACTGCCCCAGCGACTGCTCGCAAGAGGAAGCCAACGGCCAAGACAATCACCCCAATATCCGACAAGCGCTTGACCAAGAAGGTGTAGAGCAATTGTAAAACGACATACGCAACGCAGACAAAGAGAAAGTTCAACTGTCCTTCACGTAAACCAATCCACGCAGCCCCCGCAAGTCCTGCTCCTAAACACAACACGGCCAAAGGAATCGCCGCACCAAAGGAGACCTTTCGCGCCACAATGGGGCGATGTTGCTTTAAGGGATGCTTACGATCGGTGGAGACATCACAGAGGTCATTTACGACATACGCCGCAGCGGAAATCAAAATGAAGGATGCCACAGCCACAGCCAAAGTGACCGCAACCGACATCGGATTAGTCTTCACCGTTTGCACAAAGACACTCTCTGCCTGCGCATGATCGAAGAAGGCAAAGAAGGGCGCTGCCAACAAAAGTAAATTCTTCACCCACTGCCCCGGACGGAGACACTTGAGCAAATCAATCACTTTATTTGTGTAGAGCGCCTCACAAGACTGATGGTCCGACCAGTCTGCGCTTTCTCCAAAGGCTCGCGCAGCATTCTTGCGAGGCTTGGCACTTCGATGATACACACGGCCATGCGAACCGTTACCGCGGCGAAAGTTTTCCATTTTAATTATCCTTGATGCTCATCAGGAATTCTACATTTGATGCCGCCAGACGCAACCGCTTCAAGAGAATATCCATTGCTTCATTGGGACCAACAGGTGTGAGCACCTTTCGCATGGACCAAATACGTGACAATTCATCGGGATGCACCAACAAATCTTCCTTACGCGTACCCGACAATTCAATATTGATTGCGGGGAAGATGCGACGATCCGAAAGACCACGATCCAACTTCAATTCCATGTTGCCCGTGCCCTTAAACTCTTCGAAGATCACATCATCCATCTTACTACCCGTTTCAATCAACGCCGTAGCCAAAATGGTCAAAGAGCCACCATTTTCAATATTACGCGCAGCACCGAAGAAGCGCTTCGGCTTATGCATGGCATTCGCATCCAAACCACCCGAAAGAATCTTTCCAGAGTGTGGTGCGGCAGTATTATACGCACGCGCCAAACGGGTAATGGAGTCCAAAAGGATTACCACATCTTTACCGCTCTCCACCTTTCGCTTTGCCACTTCAATCACCATTTCAGAAACGGCACAGTGACGTTGCGGCTCTTCATCAAAGGTTGAGGAGAAGACTTGTGCTTTCGTATTGCGCTGCATATCGGTAACTTCTTCAGGACGTTCATCGATAAGCAACACAATCAGTTCGACATCGGGATAATTCGTGCTAATTGCATTGGCGATCTTCTGCAAGAGCACCGTCTTACCAGTACGTGGCGGAGCCACAATCAGACCACGTTGACCAAAGCCGACCGGCGTAAAAAGGTCCATCACGCGGGTGGAATATTCATTCCGCTCGGTCTCCAAAAGGATACGACGATTGGGGAAGACAGGTGTCAGATATTCAAAGTGTGCGATACGCTTCGCCTGCTCCACCGGCAGACCATTAATTAAAGAGACACTGGATAATGCGAAGAAACGATCACGGTCACGCGGTTCGCGCAGAGGCCCTTCAACCAAATCACCCGTGCGCAAACCATGGCGACGAATTTGCTGTTGGCTCACATAGACATCTTCAGGGCACTGTAAGTAGTTATTCGCGGCCGAACGCAGAAAACCAAAGCCCTCATTCAGCGTTTCCAAGGTGCCCGTCGCAATGACCGTTCCCTTACGACGCAGATAAACACGAATTAACTCCATCACCACTTCATGACGACGCAGATTAATTGCATCCTCTGCACGATCTGCGGGCAACATCGCCACTAATTCTTCAAAGGGCACATGTTCTAAATGTTTCAAATAGAGCGGTGGAGCATCTTCAGGAAGCGGTTCATACTGCGGTGCATTCGTCGGTTGGCCACCATTGGGACGTTGCTTATTGCGCTTATCATTGCGATCCCACTTATTCTTGCGTGCTTCCCAACGTGGCGCAGAAGCCTCCTCGGTCACAGGTTCGACGGGAGGTTGCACCTCAGGCTGTTCGGGTTCGACCGGTTGCTCAATTGGAGCTTCAGGCTCCACGGGGGCGACGACCGGAGTCTCTATCGTCAAATCAGATTCTTGTACAATCGGCTCACACGCAGCACTCGTCTCAGCCGTGGGCAACATGGAAGGAAACGCTTCTCCAGAGATAATCTTTTCAGGCGTTGGAAAATCAGGTTCAGGCACTGGCCCACTCATACGTTTAGCGGCGCGTGGCTTTGCAATCGGACGCGTTGTGCGAGGACGTTCCCCTTCACCTAATGCCTTTGGGCGTGCCACGCGACGTGCTCGACTTGCAGGACCCTGTATTTTCTGTTCTTCTTCCATAATGCATTTACCTTAAAACTAACAGAAATCTCGTCTCCATTGTGCAACTAAAGCCTCCACTTGAGCTTTAAGTGCTACTGGATCATCCGTATCATTTTCCAAAATCCAATCTGAACGACGAACCTTCTCAGCCAAATCCATCTGAGCATTTAATCGTGCTACTGCGGCCTCCGTCGTCATCCCACGTGCTTGACACATCCTGCGAACTTGCGTTGTACGCGTCGCATTCACACAGACGACACCGCTCCATCCCTTCTCCCATCCACACTCATAGAGCAATGCTGCTGAAAAGACTGAAATCTCCCCCTCCTTCGCCTGTGCCAACCACGCATCTGTCGCCTGTCGCACTAGCGGGTGAATCAACCGCTCTAACCTTTCTCGCGCCTGCGCATCCCGAAAGACACAAGACGCCAGCGCCTGACGATCAATGCCGCCATCCGCCGCTAACACGCCCTCACCAAATGCCGAAACAATCGTTGCGACAGCTTCCCCTCCGGGTGCTTCTAAATCTCGCACCACTTGGTCTGCATCCAATACGCGACAACCGAACGCTCTAAAACAAGCTTCAGCCATACTTTTACCGCATGCAATGCCGCCAGTCAACGCAAATGCTAATGACATAAATCAACAAAAAAGGGAAACAAAGAAATCTGGACCTTTTGCCCAATCAAGAATTACATTAAAGATAACTGAATGATAGCATATTCCATACACGATGTACAATGTTATTTTTCATATCCCACACAACATTGTACAAAATAGACCACTCCTTCCTTATTCATCCGCTCGCCAACGTCGATTCGCCTTCTTTTCAGCATGATGTGACTTGTCATCTAACATCCGTGCACGCTGACGACGCGAACGACGACGCTTCTGCCGACGAATCTTCTCCTGCTCTTGTTGCTTCCGCGACTTCTCTCCGTCACGCACTTCTAAGATGCGCTCCGCTAAGGCACGTCGAGCCAACCACCGATTATCCTCTCGCGACCGACTCGACTGAATCTTCACCGCCTCCCCACTTGGCAGATGAGTCAACCGCACCGCGCTTGATGTCTTATTGATTTTTTGCCCCCCCGAACCAGAACCGAGGACGAACTGCTCACGCAATTCGTCCTCCTTCAATCCGGCTCGCGCCATCAATGCGATAATCGCTTCAATTGTTGTAGGCGAGAGAGGCATAATCCATTCACTCCCTTACTGCACACGCAGCAAGAAGTAATTCTTTTTACCCTGGCGCAAGAGCACCACCTTGCCTTCAATCAATTGTTCATCTGCGACCACCGCATTCACGTCGGTCACCTTAATGTTATTGATTGAAAGACCACCGCCTTGAATCAAACGGCGTGCTTCGCTCTTACTCTTCACGAAACCACAAGCCGTCACCACGTCCATGACGGGTTGGTCTGCGACTGCTTCCAAGGTGGCCGAGGGCACATCGGCTGCGATTCCTTCAAGATCGGTCGCCGTCAACCCTTCCAAAGAACCACCAAACAGCACCGCAGAGGCCTTCTTTGCCGATTCAAGACCAGCCTCACCATGCACTGCACGTGTCAATTCTTCAGCCAAAACACGCTGCGGTTCGCGCAACTCAGGATGTTCCTTTAAAGAAGCTTCCAATTCAGCAATGCGGTCTTCGTCCAAGAAGGTGAAAATACGCAAATAACGAATCGCATCAGCATCCAACGTGCGAAGGAAGAACTGATAGAACGCATAAACGCTCGTCTTATCCGCATTCAAGAAGATGGCATTGCCCGCAGACTTACCAAACTTCTGGCCATTTGCATCACACACCAAAGGAATCGTCAACCCATGGCATTCAGAACCCGGATTCAAACGGTGAATCAAATCCGTACCCGCCGTGATATTGCCCCACTGGTCTGCACCACCCACCTGCATCGTGCACCCATAGTGCTTGTTCAGATAGTAGAAGTCGTACCCCTGGAGAATCTGATAGGTGAATTCCGTGAAGGTCATCGAATTCGTCTCAGCATTCAAACGCTTCTGCACAGAATCCTTTGCCAACATCGGCTTCATGCGGAATAAGGTACCCACTTCACGCAAGAAGGGCAAAACCGAATAGTCCTTGTACCAATCGTAGTTGTTGAGCAAAATAGCAGGATTCGTTGGATGATTGAAATCCAAAAAGCGAGAAAGATTTTCCTTAATCCCCTCCACGTTACGTTGCAATTCCTCTACAGAAAGGAAGTTACGTTCCGTCGAGCGACCCGAGGGGTCACCAATCATTCCCGTTGCACCCCCAACCAATGCAATCACCTTGTGACCCGCACGCTGGAACTGGGCCAATGTCTGAATAGCCACATAATTACCCGCCTGCAAACAAGAGGCCGTCGGATCAAAACCCACATACACCGTCTGGGGCTTTTCCAACAATTCAGCCATCTTTGCTTCATCACACGTGCAAGTATCAACCAAATGACGCGACTTCAAAAAATCAAAAAATTTCATCGTTCTCATTACCTTACATTAATAAAACACGCAAAGTATACCAAACTTTCCAGAGGAGAAATAGAAAAAAGCACAGGCCCTACCAACCGGTGCGCCACTCCTCGCCCACATTTTCTCTGGTTCTACGAAAAAGAAGATGGTTTTTCTTTCATTAAATGATATACTTTACGCAATTCTTTTGGAGGTTGTCAAATGATTGATGCGCTCTTATTTGCTTGGAGTAACTTTGTAAAACTCTTCTTTCTCTTTTGCCCCTTCTTCGTCCTAAACATGTTTCTCTCTCTCACGGAGGGCGCAAGTCGAGCCGATAAACGTTATGTGGCGATTCATGTCACCTATGTGGTGCTCATCGTGGCGGTGATTTCCTACTTCGCCGGCAATGCCTTTCTTAATCTCTTTGGGCTTGATTTAGATGGCTTTCGCATTGGTTCAGGTGTCCTCTTGATGATTATGGCACAAAAACTTGCCCTCGGTAGCGAAACGCCCACTGCGACCTCTCGCCCGAAGAGTGTTCGTGAAATTATCGTGGTGCCGCTTGCGATTCCCATTATCATGGGGCCGGCCTGTGTCTCTCCAATTATCATTATCGGCGCAGAAGCCTTAAGAGCACCAGAGGTCTCTTGGTTTACCATTGCCTTCGGCATCATTGGTTTCTTAGTTGCGATTCTTGCTTTAGGCACGATTCTCTACTTCTCTGAGGCATTAGAGCGCCTCTTTGGCAAGAATATCATCCGTATCTTCTCTAAAATTTCTGGTGTTATTCTGATGGCTATGGCCGCACAGATGATTGCACGCGGTTTCTTTGCATTCCTCGACAAGTCTACCGTCGGAACGAAAATCCTTGAAGCGATTACACAATGAACACCTTTACCGTTACACTCGCTGAACGACCTTGGCAGATTACCGCTGGCCAGCAATGGGTCATTACAGGCCCTATCGCTTGCGGAAAGACGTGGATTGCCACACAACTGGCTCGCCGTTATCCCGATGTGGTAGCCCTTGTCACCTTTGGAGACCAAACCGCCTCTGCGGGGGCTTCATGGACGGAAGCACGCTATCACGGGTCTATTGAATATGATTTCAAAACCGTAGCCGACCGCTTGACCTACGAAGCAATCCACTGTGTTAGCCCCTTTGAAGTACGTCCTCCAGAACTTGAAGAGCGTGCCGCCTTCAAAGCCTTGCGCGAACGATTAGAGCGCACCCTCAAATTGACCTCTTTACTGGACACTTGGACGGTGCATCTCAGCAATGGCGAGCAACGTCGTTTACTCTTGGCGCGCGCCATTTTACGTCAGACGCCAGTCCTCATTTTGGACGATCCCTACGCAGGTCTTGACGAAGAAATGCGCGAAGCATTGACCGAGACGCTGGCGGCACTCGCACAAGAGGGACGCACGCTCATTCTCACCGTGCGAAATGAAGACGAAATCCCCGCCTTTATCACCCACCGACTCAGCCTTGAGCATCGCCAAATTGCTTCCCAAGGGCCGTACAAACCTCGCCTTCGCACCTCCGAAAAGCTCGCCTTTAAGCGCAATCCACCCTCGTTAGACACGCCTTGTGTCTTGGCTATTCGCGCCCTTTCGCACAAGCCCGGTGGGAGAGAACTCTTTCATGGCCTTGACTGGGAGGTTCACCAAGGAGAACGTTGGGTGATTACGGGCCCCAATGGTTCTGGTAAAACCACGCTGTTCTCCTTAATTGCAGGTGACAATCCCTTCGCCTATGCCTGTGACATTGCCTATTTCGGCAAACACCTTGGGCCAGGCGTTCCGCTCTGGAGCATTCGTTCACGCATTGCCAGCGTCTCTCCCGAAGCGCAAAGTGTCACCGACATGACGCAAACCGTGGAGGCCGCCGTCTTCTCCGGCATCTTCACCCATGAGGGCGACCGAAAGGTCCCCTCGCCTGCCCAACGCAAATTAGCGCGTCATCTACTGACCACCTTAGGTTTGCACGAACGCCTTCATGCGCTCCTCGGCACACTGTCTGCCGGATTAGTACGCCTCGTACTTATTGTTCGCGCCTTGGTCGCCATGCCAGACATTCTCCTCTTGGATGAGCCTTGTCTCAACCTTGACATCACTGAGTGCAAAAAGTTGTTGCGTCTCATTACACGCTTGCTTGATGAAATGCCCCAGCTCACCGTACTCTGCATCGCTCATCGTCCCGAACATATCCCCGAAGGCTTTGAACGTCATCTCCGCCTCGGCTCACATTAACCGACTCCATTACCTCCGCTATGCTCGATACGCTCCAAGTTACCCAACTCTCAAACGGCATCAAAATCGTCACGTTAGAACGCCCCACCGCAGAGAGCGTCCAGATTGCCATCCACGTTCGTGTCGGCAGTCGCAATGAAACGGAAGCCGAGAATGGTGCCAGCCATTTCATTGAACACATGCTCTTCAAAGGCACAAAGAAGCGCAACGCTAAGGCCATCTCGCAAGCCATTGAAGGTCAAGGCGGTTCTATCAATGCCTTCACGGACAAAGACAACACCTGTTACTACGCCAAAGTCCCCTATGACCGCGCCTTTAATGCGTTGGAAGTTTTAAGTGATCTCTACTACAATTCGATCTTTGATGAACGCGAACTCAATCGTGAACGTCAAGTGATCGCAGAAGAGATTTTCATGTATGACGATCACCCTGACAGCGTAGCGATGGATCGCCTCACTGGACAATTGTGGTCGGGTCATCCTTTGGGACGTCCAATTCTGGGCCCCGTAGAAAATATCCTTAGCATCCCCCGTGAACGCTTGTTGAACTATCGCGCTTCACAGTATGCGCCCTCACGCACCGTCTTTGCCTTTTACGGTCGCATCAAACATGACAAATGCGTCAAGGCGGTTGAGAAAATCGCAGGCAGCCTCGTAAATCCGAATGTTTTACGTGAACCAGAACCCTTCTCTCGCGCTTGTCCACAGGACGCACTGACGGTCACTCACCGAGGCATTCAGCAGACACAACTTGCATTTGGATGGCGCACGCCGGGTTTATTAGATGCCACTCGCATTCCCACGCTCGCCTTTCTCTCTTGCGCCCTTGGCGAAACAATGATGTCACGCCTCTTCCAAAACATTCGCGAACGCAAAGGCCTCTGCTATAGCGTTTCCAGCGGCACGATGTTAGGCCTTGACTGTGGCGCTCTCTTGGTCACGGCAGGATGCGATACGAAGAAGGCTGCAAACTGCACCCGTTCGGTTCTCGCAGAAGTGCGGAAACTGATTGAAAAGCCCCTGCCCGCAGCTGAACTCCGCCGCACGCACGACTATCTCTGCGGACGTTTTCGTCTGCGGATGGATAGCACCCCCATCAGCTGGGCCGCAGGACGCATCCTCTTCGGCTTGGAAGCCAATCCTGAAGCAACGCTTGAAGCCTTCCATCAGGTGACCGCCCAGGATATTCAAGCATTAGCCGCCGAACTGCTCACCGCAGATCGCCTTTCGCTCGCAGTCGTGACCTCTGAGAAGGATAAACGCACAGACGCCGCTTGGGAAAAGTTAATGGCATACTAATCTGCCTCAATGATGGAACTCACGCCATCCATTCCCTTATCCCACAAAAAAACATCTCGCAGTCCTTCAACTGCGAGATGTTTTTTATTAGCAGGATATTCCTGAAGATTAACCAATCTGAAGACCCTTAGCCTTCAACTGTGCAGCGTCTAAGGCATAAGCGGGGTCAATTTCAATCAAGGTGTCAGCAGGCACCGTCACACCAGCGGCTTCGAGCCATGCACGCCACTTCTTCTGGAGGTCGCGCTTGGTCGTTGCAGGAGAGTCATTGCCTTCTGCATTCTTCACAGGGGAGAATTCCTGCTCACGGTCAAAGTCAAGGCAAGCCAAGGTCTTTGCGTTCGGGATCACGTCGAAGATGAACTTTTCGAACTTATAGCCATTCGGCTTTTCGGGCTTCACGATTTCGCCAGCTTCGTTCACCATTGCAATCTTCTTGAATGCGAGGTGGAGCGGCATTGCACGTGCAGCTTCAGCCTTCAAGAAGGCGTAGGAGAACATGTGGATAGCAGGAGAACCATAAGCCAACCAGAGCGTGCCGTCGGCATTGGTGCGTTCCATCTGCTCATCGGAGAGTTCCGAATATTCGACCATTGCGTAGTGGCCTTCGCGAATAACGACCACACCCATGCCTTCATGTGCATCACGCTTCTTGCAAACCTTGAGCGTCATATCAGCGCCCTTAGCTGCGTGAATACCCACGAAAGAGGGATCGGCAATCGCCACCATGGGGTTGTCCACCTGGAAGAAGAAGACCTGTTCAATGCCGCGCTTACCCATATCTTCAAGCGCACCCGAACGATCCAATGCAGCCAACATGCCACCATGACCGTCAGGGCTCATAAAGATGTGACCAGGCTTGTCCAAGATAATCTTGCCTTCAGGGGTCAATGCAGGCCACATGCCCTGCACGAAGAAGAAGACGTCTTCACGGGGCAAACCGAAGTAGTCGTTTTCTTCGAAGTGTGCGCGCGTAGCAGCATCATTCGTGTCAGACGTCATGATGTAGAACGGCACACGCGTATTGTATGTGCGATTCAAACCGAGAATCTTGCGAGCATGGAACCAGAAGAGGGAGCGATCGGTGATTGGCCCAATCGGATAAGCACCCTTAGGACCTTCATACCCCAAACGAGAGCCCTGACCACCAGCCACGAGCAATGCAGCGACCTTGCCACCACGAAGCAATTCTTCACCCTTCGCAACGCAAGCCGTAAGCGCATCACCTTCAGGCACTTCCACAGGAGCAGGTTCAAATGCACCCGCTGCGGCAGCAGGCGTGCCAGCATCATTCAAGATACCCTGCATACGCGCAATCGCGGCGAAATCCAAAGTCGCGATTTGGTCCAACAAAGCCGTACGCTCATCTGCACTCAACGTGTCCCAGAAAGCAAGCACATGGCCCTGACCATTGGTTTCAAGTACGGTTTTAGCGTCTGTGAATTCCATCGATTTTCTCCTTTAAGGTTAGTAAATCATGTTTATTGCTGAGCTTCCTGAGCACGCTGCTTCAGATAAGCCTCGACAAATCCCTGAACATACTTGCCGTCCATCATGCCCTGCACATTGGCATTTTCATAGCCCGTGCGGTGGTCCTTCACCATCGTGTAGGGTTGGAAGACGTAAGAACGGATCTGGCTACCCCAGGCGATTTCACCCTTGTCACCATAGAAGCGCTCCATTTCCTTGCGCTTCTTATCCATTTCGAGTTCATAAAGCTTAGCCTTCAAGACCTGCATTGCGCGAGCCTTGTTCTGGTGCTGAGAACGTTCCACCTGGCAGGCCACCACGATGCCCGTGGGAATATGCGTCAAACGCACAGCGGAGTCGGTCTTATTCACCTTCTGACCGCCAGCACCGCCAGCACGATACGTGTCTACGCGCAAATCTTCTTCCTTGATTTCCACGTCCACGTCGTCAGAAATTTCAGCCACCACATCCAAAGAAACGAACGAAGTATGACGACGCTTTGCTGCGTCAAAGGGCGAGATACGCACCAAGCGGTGCACGCCACGTTCGGCCTTCAAATAACCATACGCGTAGGCGCCCTTTACCACAAACATGACACTCTTCACACCTGCTTCATCGCCCGGCTGGAAGTCAAGCACTTCCACTTCAAATCCGGCATCATCAGCATACATCTGGTACATACGATAGAGCATCGAAGCCCAGTCACAAGCTTCCGTACCACCTGCGCCAGAGTGCAAGGTCAAAATCGCATTGCTGGAATCTAACTTCCCACAGAGCAAGGACTGCAAACGCAACTTATCTTCAGTCTTCTCTGCTCGATCCAAACTTGCGACCGCCTCGTCTGCCATAGCATCCTGTTCAGGACCAGGTTCTTCTGCATCGGCCATTTCGAGTGCCATTTCTGCTTCTTCTACTGCAGAAACCAAATCATCGTAAGGATAAATAAATGCCTTTTCTGCATTGCCTTCTGCAATGACCGAACGCGCCGCCTCGGGATTATCCCAAAAACCAGGCTCTGCCTGACGCGCTTCAGACTGCGCCAAACGTTCCTTACGCTCTTCAATCTTCAAATAACCACGCATCTCCTCAACGCCACGCTTGAGCGTTGTAATGCGAGCAACAATTTCATCCCTGTTAAACATCTAAAACTCCAATAGGTGCTTTCTCTATAAAGTATAGCATAACTCTATTCGCTATGCGAAAATTTTACGCACTCCACGCCCATTTCGTAGAGGAATGTGTCTGTAATTGCAACGCGGCTTTTCTGATGTTAACGCACCTCTATCCACAAATGCAAAACGGGGGCCTCTCACCCCCGTTTGAATTGAAACCATACTCCGCAAAGGAGCATGACGAATCCTATCGCCACTGAAGGGGAATCAACCGCAAAACGCGCTCAAATTCTTCGCGTGTCCGCGTAATCTTCAAGCTACTCCAGAGTTGGTCACCTTGCTTAAAGGTGGGTGCAAGATAGCTCCAAAGTTCCTTCAAGTGTCCCAATAACGCATGGTCACCGGGTGCATTTTCTGCATAACGCGATAAGATATCGGCATGCCACTGTTGGAAACGTGCCATGTCGCGTGTATCTTTCCCTGCGCGAATACTCTCGGCAAGGAAGGGATTTGCAACAATCCCACGCCCCAGCATCCAGCGTTTCACCGTGGGGAAACGCGCAGAGATGCGTTGATAATCTTCTAACGTGCGAATATCACCATTGTAGGTTAAGGGCAAGGTGCACTGTTCACAAACGCGTGCGAAGGCATCTAAATCTACCGTACCTTCATACATCTGCTTAGCCGTACGTGGATGAACGCAGAGTTCGCGCAGCGGAAAACGCTGAATGAGCGGCAGACGTTTCTCCAGCAGGGTCTTTTCTTCAATGCCTAAGCGTACTTTAATCGAGAAATTTCCCTCGCCAAGTTCCTCACACCCGGCTTCCAACATTGCGGCAAGCACCGTCTCATCGCGCAATAAGCCTGCACCACGCCCCTTTTTAGCCACGAATGGCCATGGGCATCCCGCATTGAGGTCCACCTGTTGGTAGCCCAATGCTTTCATCGCTTGAAGCATGACGCGTAATTGGCGAGGATCTTTACCAATAACTTGTGGAATTAAGGGCAAACCTTCGGGTTGCACCGTGGGGTCAATCCCGCGCAAAATTTCCGGCTTAACGCGATCTCCCTGAACCGTGGCAATGAAGGGTGCCACCGCCAAATCCAAGCCTGAGTGATGCGCTTGAAAGGCTTGCCTGAAGCGCAATCCTGTCACACCGCGTAAGGGCGCAAGTGAAATCGTGCTATTCATAAGGATTAAAGTCCTGCAAAGGGATTGTTGGAGAAGGAAGACGTGCTACTCGTTCTGGGGCGCTGACCATGCGTATTGCGCACGGGGCCTCGTGGCTTATCCGCAGGTTTGCCCTTCGGCTCTAATCGTGCCGAGAGGGAAATGCGCCGACGTGCCAAATCCACATCCAAGACACGCACGGTTAATTTATCCCCAGACTTCACCACTTCCGAGGGGTCACGAATGAAGCGATTGGAGAGTTCTGAAACATGCACCAAACCATCCTGATGGACACCAATATCCACAAATGCGCCAAAGGCCGTCACATTCGTCACGATACCTTCCAGTTTCATGCCTGGACGTACATCTTCGATTGTGCACACATCTTCACGGAAGGCGGGCGGTTCAAACTCTGCGCGCGGATCTCGACCTGGCTTACGCAGTTCATTCAAGATGTCATCAATGGTCAAAAGACCAACGTCTGCTGTGACATAACGTTGTTTCTGAATGCGGCCAACGGCATCGGTATTCCCAATGAGCGCATCCAATGACATGCCTGCATCAGCTGCCATCGTTTCCACCAGTGCATAACGTTCTGGGTGCACCGCAGAACGATCCAACGGATTCACGCTTTCACGAATGCGTAAGAAGCCTGCACACTGTTCAAAGGTCTTTGCCCCCAAGCCAGAAACGCGCAGTAAGTCTCCTCGAGAACGGAAGGCGCCATTGGCATTACGGTAGTCCACGATACGCTTCGCCAAGGAGGGCCCAATCCCTGAAACTCGCGTCAGTAGAGAGACACTCGCAGTATTGAGTTCCACCCCTACGCTATTCACGCAGCGTTCTACCACCTCATCCAACTTAGAGGCTAAAAGCGACTGATTCACATCGTGTTGGTATTGCCCCACCCCAATTGCCTTTGGATCAATCTTCACGAGTTCTGCCAACGGGTCTTGCAAACGTCGACCGATTGAAATCGCCCCACGCACAGTAAGGTCTAATTCAGGGAATTCATCACGCGCCACCGCACTCGCCGAATAAACCGATGCGCCTGCCTCATTCACTGGCACCACAATGACATCGGTCTTACCGCTACGCGTGAGCGTTTGACGGACAAAACGTTCGGTTTCGCGTCCTGCTGTGCCATTACCGACCGCCACGGCCACGGGGTGATACTGTGCCACCAATTTCAACAATTCGACCGCAGCCTCAATATCTTTCTGGGCACCTTGCGAGGGATAGATCGTCACATTCTTAAGGAATTTTCCAGTCGCATCCAAGGCCACGCATTTACATCCCGTGCGAATGCCTGGGTCCACCCCTAAAACGGCGCGCTCCCCTAAGGGTGCTTGTAGGAGCAAATGACGCAAATTTTCAGCAAAAATCTCTACTGCGGCACGATCGGCTTGTTGCTTCAATTCTACCATGACGTCCAATTCCACCGATGGTGCAATCAGACGACGGCAGGCTTCTTTCGCCGCAAGAGAGAGTTGCTCTGCCCATGGAGAGGGACGCAGCCCAAAGGTGTCCGTGGCAAAGGTGACAACCGAATCCCAGTCCACCACCAGAGAAACGCGCAATACTCCCTCGGCTTCGCCACGCTTAATCGCCAAAAAGCGATGCGAGGGAATCGTCACAACGGCCTCTTCAAAGTCGTAATACTGTTCGAACTTCGTCGGCGTTGTAGGCGCTGGGTCCACCACTTCAGAGCGCACGAGACCGTGTTCCGCCAAATAATCACGCGCAAAGCGACGCACCTCTGCGTGTTCTGAAATCTGCTCGGCAATAATGTCACGCGCACCTTTTAATGCGGTCAGCGCATCAAAGACCTCTTTCTCTGGCGAGACATAAGCTTCTGCCTCTGCCATAGGGTCACCCGAAGCAGAGAGTTCTAAAATGCGATCGGCAAGCGGTTGCAACCCTCTTTCACGCGCCATCATTGCACGTGTACGGCGTTTCGGACGATACGGCAGATAAAGGTCTTCCAATTCGGTGCGTTTTTCACAGGCTAAGATTTTCTCTTTCAGCTCATCGGTCAACTTACCTTGTTGGATAATGGAGGACAAAATGGCCTCTCTTCTCGCCTCCAACTCCCGATGATACCCCAGACGCTCCTGAATAGAGGCAATCTGCACTTCATCCAAATTGCCGTGCGCCTCTTTTCGATAACGTGCAATAAACGGCACCGTACACCCTTCTTCGAAGAGTTTAATCACCGCTGCCACTTGACGAGGTGAAAGATTTAATTCTAACGCAATCTTATCTGTAAAAATACCTTCTGCCATGGTACACCTGATTAATTCCTACGAAACACAACGCCCATTTACAAAAGCATTTCTATAAAAAGAAAAAGCACTGCCCACAAAGGAACAGTGCTTTTCTGACCATTAAGCCTTACGCCATCTTAACATCGGCCTTCGAACGCAAGCCTGCGACGTAATCCGAAACGGCTTGACCACGCTTAGCATGAAAAAGGAATTCTGCCACCTTTTCACGAATTTCTTCGAGCTCTGGCGTGTGGCCCTTTTCATCACCCGTCTTCACGATGATGTGGTAACCAAACTGAGTTTCAAGGATTTCAGAAATTTCATTTTCTGCAATGGAGAATGCCACATCTTCAAAGGGCTTCACCATCATACCCTTGCCGAACCAACCCAAGGAGCCACCATTCGACTTGCCGCTCGGGCAATCGGAGTGTTCCTTTGCTTCCATTTCAAAGGTGGTTTCGCCAGAAACAATACGTGCGCGAATCGCTTCGAGCTTTGCCTTTGCTGCTGCCTTGTCTTCTGCAGAGTCGCTATTGGGCTTGACCAAAATGTGCTGTGCCAACACGCGATCTTCGGTGGCGTATTCAGCTTGATGCGCTTCGTAATGTGCCTTAACTTCTTCTTCCGTCGGCGCCGGAACTGCGGAGCACACCTGATCAATCAACTTATTGATGATCACACCCTGCTTCAATTCTTGCTTAAAGCTATCCAAGGTCATCCCCTGGGCTTCAACAGCCTTCGTGAACTTCTCACGGTCGCCGCCAAACTGCATCACATACTGTTCAAACTGTGCGTCCAATTCTTCACCAGAGACCGGCACATCCAAACGCTTCGCTTCATCAATCAACAACTTTGTGCCAATGGCCTGTTCCAAAGCACGCGCACGAAGCATGTCCAACTGCTGACGCAGCTGCATTTCTGGAACCCCCTGCTGATGATAGAGGTGAATCAAACGCTGCAATTCAAAATCCACAGCCTGCTGGAGAATGGGTTCACCATTAACAGTTGCGACAATCTTTTCTTCCATATCCTTCGTTTCCTTATTCATTTAATAAAAGACAGATAAAACGGTGGGACAGTTTAACACAAATCATCCCTTTTGAAAACAATTCAGAAAGGAGGTTATTGAAAAACCATCATTCACTCACTTCAAATCGTATTGCGTTTTCAATAGTGGCAGGAGTTCTGCTAAAGACTGAATCACTGGAAATTGCCACTTCTTGAGCCGCTCTTCAGTTTGATGCCCAGCAGAACAGAGCACACAGTGCCATCCTTGGGCTTGGGCCACTTCTGCATCGTGCTCCGTATCGCCCACCAAAACAACGGGATGCTCTAATTGCAACATCGCTGCAGCATCCGCCTTGGAGGCGCCATCATACGAACGGCTTCCCGAGATAAAGTCCATCTGATGAGAGAGCCCAAACTGCTCTAACTGCAATTCTAAAAGCCCCTGCTCCAATGCCGAAAGCACCCCTTGGCGAATACCACACTGATGCAAAGCCGCCACCGTTTCTGCGGCATGGGGTTGCAACTGCAAGTGCTTGGAGAAGAGATAGCGCATGTGGAAACTTTCGCCAATATTCTCCCAATCCTCTGCATCCACAGGGATAAGGCCCAGCTCTTCATAAAAACGAATCACTGGGAAGCCAAAGTGGTCTCGGTAGTATTCACGCGTAATGGGGTGAAGGCCACGGGCGCGCAGAAGGACATTTAATGAATCCAAACACGCCTGAATGTCATTTAAGAGCGTACCATTAAAATCCCAAACAATTGTCAGCTGTTGCATGGTATTAATCAAAGGAGACCACTTTTTTCGACAAGGGTTTAGCATCTTCTTCTTCAAGCTCAATCGTCTTCCTTGCGACAGATAAAAGCACCCCTGTCGCAAAGAACGAGGACAATAAACACGAGCCACCGTAAGACAAGAAGGGCAATGCCAAGCCTTTTGTAATCGTCACATTCGTAACCACCGCCATATTGGCCGCACTCTGTGCGCAAATCATCATCGTTGAGCCAAATGCCAGGAGCATCCCCTGCTTATCTTTCGCACGGAAGGCAATCACTGAACCACCTGACAATAGCAGAATGAAGACGCCCCAAACCGTTGCAGTCGCCACTAAACCAAAATCTTCTCCGATAACGGCAAAGATAAAGTCGGTGTGGCATTCAGGCAGATAATTTTCCTTTTGCATACCACGCCCTAAACCAACTCCCATGATACCGCCATTTTGGAAGGCGATGCACGACTGCTTCGCTTGATAGTTTTCATCATTTTGCTCATTCGTCAAACGACGCATACGATTTTCGTTCGTCATGACCAATAGCGCAATCGCAAGCAAAGCTGGAACCGCTAAACAGAGGCAACGCCACCAGCCAACGCCTGCTAAAAGCATCGTCATCCCTGCCAAGCAGCACACAATCGCCGTGCCACCAAAGTCTGGCTGACACACCAATAATCCCGCCACCGCAGCAAGTACCAACGCAGGAAGAATGACCCCATGCCACCAACGTTGCACACGGCCACCAATCACTTCATAGTAGGCGGCCATGAAGATGACCATCATCAATTTGACAAACTCGATTGGCTGCACGCTTAATGGCCCAATGCGAATCCAACGCAAAGACCCCTTCACCGCCTTACCCACACCTGGCACTAAGACAAGCGCAAGCGAAAGCACCATCACAATCGCAAGCGTCCACAAAACGGCCGGCTTCCGATAGAAATGATAGTCCATACGATATAAAATGAAGGCCCCAACAATCGCAATCCCAAAATAAAATAACTGCATAAAAAAGTGATGCATCACATCTGCAGACTGGGTTTTACCCGCATTTGCAATCACTAACACCCCAAACAATGCCAACAGCACCGTTAACAACATGATGGTATAAGTCCAGAATTTCATCTTTGTTCTCCTTTGATTTGAGTTTTGTTTCTACCTACGTAAAAAAGACGCACCACTACACAACCAAAACATTCCCGACGATTTGAGAGAAAAAGCGCGGGTGTAATCCGCGCTTTTTCTGAAAAATCAAAGCCGCCAGAGACTTATTGGGCTGCAGGCATCGGCAAACGAAGCGTGGTACCAGGAGCCAACTTCGGATCTGCCACATCCGTCAAGCCATTCAAGGCACGGAGTTCTGCAGGCGGAACCTGCCAACGCATTGCGATGCTGAGCAAATCTTCACCTTCCTTCACCACATGCACGCGTTCGCTCTGAACGGGTGCAGGTGCGGCTGCGGGTGCTTCGGGGGCAGGAGGAAGAATTGCTTCTTCGCCATCCTGAGCAGGAAGTTCTTCCATCACGTCTTCCACAACTGGTGCGGGCGGCATTTCAGGCTTTGCCTGGACGGGTTCATCCTTCGGGGTGACGATAGGTGCAGGTGCGGGCTTAGCAGCTTCCTTCTTAGCAGGTGCAGCCTTCTTAGCAGGAGCGGCCTTCTTTTCAACCGGCTTCTTCGTTGCACCAGGAATCGTCAACTTCTGACCCACCCAGATGGTGTCATTCTTCAAGTTGTTAGCGCCCTTGATGGCAGCCACAGTCACACCGTGCTTGTTTGCAATGGTGCCCAAGACATCGCCAGACTTCACCACATAAACCGTCGAACCAGCCGGACGCTTTGCATTTGCAGGCAAAGCAGAAGAGGCACGACGTTCAGCCTTCTTGGTGATATCCGTACCAGCAGGCAAAAGCACCTTCTGGCCGATGCGCAAGCTGTTCGGATTCTTACGAAGTGCAGGGTTCAAAGCCAAAATGTCAGGGCGACGTACACCGAAGCGCACAGCGAGAGCGCTCACAGAGTCACCTGCGGTAGCCGTGTAAGTCACAGGCTGAGGATGAACCGCCTTCACGGGTTCAGGCTGAGGAGCTGCAGGCGCAGCAGCAGGTGCGGGGGTAGCAACGGGATCCGTCGGTGCCACAATCGGTTCAGTCGGTGTAGCAGGCGTCACTTCAGGTGCCGCTTCTTCGCAAATTTCAGCTTCCACTTCTTCCGTCTCTGCCACAGCAATTTCGGTGGCTTCCATCTGAGACTGATCTGCCACAACATCCTGCTTTGTCGCACAACCAGTAAACACCGCTGCAGAAGCAGCCGTCAAACAAACAGCAAAAAGAGCTTGCTTTTTCATGTAACTAAACTCCAATGAATTAATCTTGAGCAAACATTGATACTCAACGCAATTAATAATATCACAAAACCGCACAGACACTCAAGAAAGAAAAACTGATTTAAAGGGAAAAGAACGCTATTTTTAGCCATTTTTATTAGCGAACAAGACTATCCCCAAAATCATCATTCCCCTAAAGCCCTGCAAATGCGCCCTCACTCATTTGAGTGGCGGGTGGCTGGTGGCGAGTGGCAAGTTAAAAATTCATCATTCATCATTCGTCATTCATCATTAGACCACCGCCCCACGAAGCGGCAAAACATTAGTGTATGGAAATCCCTTAACTTTTAAGGAAGATATTTTTAGAAAAAAGACCCACACACTTGGGACTTACCCCAAACAAAAAAACGCGCCCCAAATGGAGCGCGTTCTTATGCCATGCGGCGAAAAGACTTACTTGGAAGTCTTCATGCCTGCACGCAAACGTGCCTGAACACGTTTCTTGTAGGCTTCACGACGTGCGCGCTTCACGCGCTTACGGAGCTGCTGTCCCATGATCGTAATCCTTAAGTTATAGGTTAAAAATCAAACACGGTGGCGATTAAGCCATGCCGAGCTGGTAACGGACAAAGCGCTTCACCGTAATGGTGTCGCCAGTAGCCTTTTCTGCGTCGCGGATGACGTCCGTAACAGACATCTTGGGTTCCTTGACGAAGGGCTGATCGATCAAGCAGACTTCTGCGAAGTGCTTCTTGAGCTTACCCTTGAGGATGCCTTCGATGATGTTAGCGGGCTTGCCTTCGACCTGAGCGCGATAGACTTCCTTTTCGCTCTCAATTTCTTCTGCAGGCACTTCGGATTCGTTGAGATAACGAGCGCCAGCGGCTGCAGCCTGGAGGCAGATGTCGTGGATCAACTGCTGGAAAGCTTCCGTCTTCACGGTTTCTTCCTTGGTGCAGCCCACTTCAACCAACACGCCAATCTTACCGCCCATGTGGATGTAAGCTTC
>JAEIGA010004855.1_pt1 | contig 20688 bp, 17 predicted proteins | sample 9270691 | NCBI WGS metagenome assembly JAEIGA01 (sample SAMN17057246, study PRJNA624740) | gut metagenome | biome: biome; isolation source: fecal sample | host: Bos grunniens | place: China: Xizang | collected 2019 | reverse complement strand
TTCATAGCAGGAGCAACAAAGTCAGCGAGCTTCTTTAAAACAGGGGTATAGCTTAATACTGTTATGATAAAAGTAATCGGGAAAATAATTTTCCCAAGCAACCAGGTTGTTTTTAAACCTGAAGCCAATCCTTGCTTCCATAATATTTTTCTCATTTTTGCTCCCCCTTTGTTGCCTATACATACATCCTCTAGATTGACATTTTAACTATAAAATTATGCTTCTAAATATCTTTCCTTACTGTATCCCTTTACTCTTCGAACAATTAATGTCACAACGGAGCCGACAATCAACAAGATTGATAACACTTGTGCTGTGCGCAAATCTCCCACTAACATTAAACTATCCGTACGCAAGCCCTCAATGAAAAATCGGCCTACACTATACCAAATGACATATGTAAGGAATAATTCGCCCCTTCTTAAATTCACTTTACGCAATGCTAGCAACAATATGACACCTACAAAGCTCCAAAGTGATTCATATAAAAAGGTAGGATGATAATAAGCAAATTCCCCAACCGGTCCCTCGATGTACATTTGATTGATGATCCAATCCGGCAAAAATAAATTCTCTAAAAACTGTCTGCTCACTTCGCCACCATGAGCTTCTTGATTCATGAAATTACCCCAGCGACCGATTGCTTGTCCCAGTAGTATACTCGGTGCTGCAATATCAGCCAGCTTCCAAAATGAAACTTTTTTCATCTTCGCAAACACAACAGCCGTTATAACAGCCCCAATAAGGGCACCATGAATGGCAATACCGCCATTCCAAATTTTAATGATGTCACCTGGATTTTGTGAATAATAGTCCCATTGAAAAATAACATAGTATATACGAGCAGAAATAATAGAAATTGGGACAGCATACAGAATCAAATCTAAAAAGGTATCCTTTGCAATTCCTCTTTTCTCTGATTCACGTAGCGCCAAAAACAACCCCAATAATAGGCCTGCTGCAATGATTAATCCGTACCATCTAACTTGAAGGATACCTAAATCAAGTGCAACGGGGTTAATAGGTTCGATTTGCATGTATAATCCTCTCTTTCCCTCCGCGACAGTGCTTATAGGTCGTCTGAATCCCCATCTTCAATAACCTCACTAAGCTTGTTCGCAAATTGTTCAGCCGCATTCATTCCCATTCTCTTCAGACGGAAATTCATGGATGCTACTTCTATAATAACAGCTAAGTTTCTTCCTGGTCGAACAGGAACTGTTAAACGAGGCAATTCTGTATCAATTATTTTCTGCTTCTCATCATCTAGACCTAAACGATCATAATGCTTGTTTTTCTCCCAAAGCTCTAGATTTATGATTAAAGATATTTTTTTGCGGCTAAGTACAGCACCCGCTCCGAAAAGCGTCATAACATTAATAATGCCCAGACCGCGAATCTCCAACAAATGCTCGATCAAATCAGGCGCTCCACCAATTAATTTATCCTGATCCTCCTGGCGAATTTCAACGCAGTCATCAGCCACCAATCGATGTCCCCGCTTTACTAATTCTAAAGCGGTTTCACTTTTACCAACGCCACTTTTACCAGTAATCAATACCCCTACTCCATATATATCGACCAATACACCATGTACGGCTGTAGTAGGAGCAAGCTTGCTTTCTAAATAGTTTGTCAAACGACTAAATAATCTTGTTGTCGTTGTATTCGAAAGCAACACAGGTACAGACTCACGTGTAGAGGCCTCAATCAATTCCTCAGGGACCTCTTGCCCTCTCGTAACGATAATAGCAGGGGTAATATCTGTACAAAGCATATCCATTCGGTGTTTTCTTTCCTTAGGCCCAAGTTTATTAAAAAATGTCAGCTCTGTTTTCCCTAACAACTGAACTCTCTCAGCCGGATAATATTCATAAAAACCTGCCATTTCAATTCCTGGACGAGATAAGTCACTAGTTGAAATCGGTCTGTTAATCCCTTCTTCTCCACTGATTACTTGTAAATTGAATTTTGTTGCAATATCTTTCGTACGAACTTTGGTCAATGAAAGCCCTCCTCTAATCAAAACAAGATGTTTTTTATATTTTAGCACTAATTAAATAAGAACCAAATATCTCAATTTGGATATTCATAACAATTCATCAATTACTATGTCCGTATCGCTCATTTGAGTTTTTATATATTGAGATTTCATTGGTCTATATACTCCATTTTCTTCTTTTTTTCACTACTCTGCTCCTTTTCGTACAAGCACTCATATTATAAAGATGAAACTTTGCTCGATGTGGGGTCTTTCCCCCCCGTCTAGCATAGAACAATTGGATTTTTAGGGACTGTTCGATTCTCACCTTGTTCGCTTATGTTTACGCCTTAGCTTGCGTGAGAGTCTTACGGATAAAGTAGAAAACAAAAGGAGGAAAGAGGATGAAAATCATTTTAGATGCTGGTCATGGATATGAAACTCCTGGAAAGAGAAGCCCTGATGGAATAAGAGAATATGAAATTAACCGAGCTATCGCAATCTATGCGAGAGATCTGCTCGCCGCTTATCAAAATGTTTCCGTATTTTTTACTCATAGCGACAAACAGGACATTCCTCTGAAAATAAGAACAGAGCAAGCAAATACGATGAATGCCGATTGTTTTATATCCATTCATGCCAATGCTTATGGGGACGGCACAACGTGGAACAGTGCAAATGGCGTTGAAACATTTATCCACCCTGTTGCTAATGCCGAAACAGTTGGGCTAGCAGAACTGATACAAAAAAACCTCTACATCTCAACTGGCTTACGCAATCGTGGCGTCAAAAGAGCAAACTTCCACGTTCTCCGTGAAACAAAAATGACCGCCATTTTAATTGAGTGCGGTTTCATGACCAACGTAGAAGAAATGAAGCTTTTGAAAACAGACGCCTTTCGCAGAGCATGTGCGGAAGCTATTGTTAAAGGAATTACCGAAAAGTATCGATTGAAGAAAAAAATCATCAGCGTATCAGCTGACCAAGCACCACCAGCAGGGCTCTATAAAGTGCAGGTAGGTGCCTTCAAAGAAAAGAAAAAAGCAGATGAACTGGCAAACTCACTTAAGAAGCAAGGCTACGATTCATTTATTATTTATGAAAAGGTTAAAGGTACGGCATGTTTACTGTCCAAATGTGGGCATTTACTGTCCAGATTTTCATGTTTACTGTCCAACTTTAAACATTTACTGTCCGTAATACCACCTTTACTTGCCAGCAGGCGAAAAAGGGGCAGTGACAAAATTAAGAAAAAATCCTCTAAAATATAATTTAGAGGATTTTTTCTATTAACCGTGCTTTATTGAAACTGCTGCCGTTTTAGATTCTGCATAGATGCTTGTTTGCGCATCCAGCTCATTTGTGAACTTAATTAGTTTTTGTACAACTTCATTTTTTTCTTCTACAATTTTCATTCCATGAAGATCTACCTCAAGACTACCTAAATAGGATTTAGCCTCACCGGTCGCATGTACGTTTTGCGGAACAATAATTTTAATCGCTCCTGATGCGGACTTCGCTTTAAGTAGTTTTATTTTTTCGCCACAATCCTCAACAGAAATTAAACCGTTAAATGTTTCAAAATCTGCCTCTTGGAATACCCCATTGCTCTTGATTGCACCATTTATTGTGTCGCATTCCAGCTCGACCGTATTGATATTTGTCAGTTCAATATTACCATTTGCCGTTTCAAGATCCGCTTTTAAACTAGTTAAGTCATTCAAAATAATTTTACCGTTAGCTGTTTTAACTTTTAGTTGATCAATATTTAAAGTGTCTCCTTGAATATCTCCATTAAAAAGTCTCACTTTCATTTTATCAAAATGCATCTTCGGCAAATAAAGTTTACTGTTGACTCTCATCCATTTTTGACCGACTACAAAAAACAGCTTTTCATCCTTGATTGAGAAGGTAACTTCATCTAAAAGCGTTTGTCGTGCCGCTGAAGTATCATCAGTTCGATATACCTTCGCCTCGCACTCTACTTTTATATCGTTCTGCTCCCAAGCCACAATCTCAACATGACCATTGGCAACCTCAATTTCAATTTGCTTTACCGGCTCATACGCATGCTGAAAAATATGTGTCACATCTGTACTTTTAGTAAAATTTAAATCTAAATCCTTCACTTTAGTCATAACATTATCAAATAAATCAAAAAGCATGTCTTTAGCAGAGGAGACTTTTTTCTTCATATCCTGCTCTTTTTTTTCTTCTTCATCCAAAATGACAACCGTGGATAAATCATTAACGATTTCCTTCTCTTTTTCACTATTTTGTTTTGTCTCTTCCTCTAGCACCTCCAATAATGCCAGTGCCTCTGAAGCGGTAATCTTTCCTTCTTCAACTAATTTAAGTATTCGTTTCTTTTCATCTTGCATTAAAAACCCTCCACTCAAATAATAATGATTAATTTGCCAGTAGCTTTACTCCTTTTACAATGTTCCATATAAAAACAATTAAACTAATAATGCCATGTAAAACAAACATTGTAAGAAATAGTATAGGAATCTCATCAGATGTCACTGCACTCGTAAAGAAACTAAAGATTATAAAAGGAAAAAACAAAAGTGGTATGAGCTGAGAAATCAAACTTGATTTCGCATGTTTTTTCACATTTGGATTAGAACTAGCCAATAAAACAATAAACGGTAAAAGAATAGGTGCAAAACAAACACTGAAATAACTTAAGCTCGAAAGCGCTTTGCTGTCTTCCATAATACAGCAACCATCCTCTCAGTTTTCCTTATAATAATCATACGAGTGTCCTTCAAAAAGGTTTCATTCCATTCTTACTTTCCCTTTTTTTAAAGTTTTAGACATTTTTCTTAAATTATTGGACTATTTCCTGAGAAATATGTCGCTGAAACACACTTTATATAGTATTTTGTAGAACTACCTATCATTAATAGCAAAAGCCGCAATATCCTACTTACATTGCGGCTTTTCTTTGGTGTTATGTTCGTTAAGCTCTTGTCTTTTCTGCCATTAATTCTTTCATTCTTGATCGATCGCGCTCCAATACTGGTTTCAAGTATTTTCCGGTATGAGATTCCTCGACTTGGACTATTTCCTCTGGCGTTCCAGTCGCTATAATTGTACCACCCTTATCGCCGCCTTCCGGTCCAAGATCAATAATATAATCAGCAGCTTTAATAACATCTAAATTATGCTCTATGACAAGCACTGTATCACCATTATCAACTAAGCGCTGTAGTACAACTAATAATCGGGAAATGTCATCTACATGTAGCCCAGTTGTCGGCTCATCCAAAATGTACAAGGAGCGTCCTGTTGATCGACGATGAAGCTCAGAGGCCAATTTTACACGCTGAGCTTCACCCCCAGACAATGTTGTCGCCGGTTGGCCAAGTGTAACATAGCCTAAACCGACATCCTTGATTGTTTGCAGCTTGCGGCTGATTTTTGGATGATTTTCAAAGAAAGTAACGGCATCTTCTACCGTCATATCCAAAATATCAGAAATATTTTTTCCTTTATATTTCACTTCCAATGTTTCACGATTATAGCGTTTACCGTGACAAACCTCACAAGGAACATACACATCTGGTAAGAAATGCATTTCGATTTTAATGATTCCGTCACCGCGGCAAGCCTCACAGCGACCACCTTTTACATTGAAGCTGAAACGCCCTTTCTTATAGCCTCTTACTTTCGCTTCATTTGTCGCCGCGAAAACATCTCGAATGTCATCAAAGACCCCAGTATACGTAGCCGGATTTGAACGCGGCGTTCTTCCGATTGGAGATTGGTCGATATCGATTACTTTATCAAGCTGCTCCACTCCAGTAATTTTTTTATGCTGACCAGGCTTTGCCTTTGCCCGATTCAGCTTTTGAGCCAACGATTTATGCAAAATTTCATTAATAAGTGTACTTTTTCCTGAACCAGAAACACCCGTCACACTTATAAACATTCCGAGTGGAATTTTAACATCGACGTTTTTTAGGTTATTTTCTTTTGCTCCCTTAATCTCTATAAAGCGTCCATCCTGTTTACGGCGCTCCAAAGGCAGCGGAATGAACTTCTTGCCTGATAAGTATTTTCCAGTCAGTGAATCAGGATTCTTCATCACTTCCTCCGGTGTTCCGGCAGCGGTAATGAATCCACCGTGAACACCTGCTCCAGGACCAATATCAATTAAATAGTCAGCAGCAAGCATCGTATCCTCATCATGCTCCACGACAATTAAAGTATTACCGATATCTCTCATGTTTTTAAGCGTATGAATCAGTCGGTCATTATCGCGTTGATGAAGACCAATTGATGGCTCGTCTAGTATATATAGCACACCCGTCAGTCGCGAGCCAATTTGAGTAGCCAATCGGATTCGCTGAGCTTCTCCACCCGATAATGTTCCAGCTGCACGACTAAGCGTTAAATAATCCAACCCGACATTTTGGAGAAAACCTAAGCGTTCCTGAATTTCCTGAAGAATCATATGAGCAATTTGCGCTTCCTTCTCTGTGAGATCCAGATTTCGAACTAACTTATTTGCCTCCTCTACAGACATCTCGGTCACTTTTCCGATATGTCTTCCGTTAATTAGGACAGCTAACGCTTCTTTTTTTAACCGATATCCTTTACAAGTAGGACAATGGTGGTCGGCCATATACTTCTCCATTTGTTCACGAACCCAATCTGAAGAGGTATCCTTATAACGTCTCTCCACATTGCGGAGGACACCTTCGAACTCTGTATAGTTTTCACGAATTTGACCGAACTCCGACTCATAGCGGAAATAGATTTTGTCTGAACCTGACCCGTATAAAATTTTGTCTAATAAAGATGGTGGAATATCTTCCAACGGCATATCCATATCGATGCCGTAATGATCTGCAACAGCCTGTAGTAGCTGCGGATAGTATTGCGAGCTTGTCGGCTCCCACGGGGCAATTGCATGTTCTCTCAGACTCAATGTTCGATCTGGGATGACCAAATCTAAATCAACTTCCTGCTTAATTCCCAAGCCATCACAGTCAGGACAAGCACCGAACGGACTGTTGAACGAGAATAATCGCGGTTCCAAATCATCAATGGAAAAACCACAAATCGGACAAGCATGATTTTCACTAAACAATAGTTCTTCATCACCAATGATGTCGATAATAACCTTACCGTCCCCAAGCTTCAGAGCACTTTCCAGTGAATCTGCCAACCTCGCCTCAACGCCTTCCTTCAAGACGATTCGGTCAACCGTTACATCGATACTATGCTTTTTGTTTTTATCCAATTCAATTTCATCGTTAATATCAAATATTTCTCCGTCGATACGAACGCGAACATAGCCTTTTTTCTTAATGTCTTCTAGTGTTTTGACATGAGCACCTTTTTTACCGGAAATAATCGGTGCCAACACTTGTAAACGTGTTTTTTCCGGATACTCCAAAATACGGTCGACCATTTGTTCAATTGTTTGCGAGGAAATTTCAATATGATGCTTCGGACAAGTCGGTCTGCCTACCCGTGCAAACAATAACCGTAAATAGTCGTAAATTTCCGTTACTGTCCCAACAGTGGAACGAGGGTTACGACTTGTTGTTTTTTGATCGATGGAGATTGCAGGCGATAACCCTTCAATGAGATCAACATCTGGCTTATCCATTTGTCCTAAAAATTGACGCGCATAAGCCGACAATGATTCCACATAGCGTCGTTGACCTTCTGCATAAATCGTGTCAAATGCTAATGACGATTTTCCAGAGCCAGAGAGACCGGTTAAAACAACCAGTTTATCTCTTGGAATTGTCACATCGATGTTTTTCAGATTATGGACTCTGGCTCCTTTTATTTCTATTTTATCAATTGCCATATTTCTGTCATCCTTCCAGTTTCAGCTCTAATAGGAGATCACGCAATTCGGCTGCTCGTTCGAAGTTCAACGCTTTTGCCGCTTCTTTCATTTCCTTCTCCATTTCCGCTATTACTTTTTCTTTTTCTTCTTTACTTAATTGATCGAGCTTCACTTTCTCGTCGTAGTTTTCCTGATCCTCAGCAACCTGAGTCGCTCTTATGACGTCACGAATATCCTTCTGTATCGTTTTTGGAATGATACCATGAACTTCATTGTATTCCTCTTGAATCGAGCGGCGTCGCTGCGTCTCTTTAATGGCAATGTCCATGGAATTCGTTATTTTATCCGCATACATAATGACATGGCCATTGGAATTTCGGGCAGCACGACCAATGGTTTGAATCAATGAACGCTCTGAGCGCAGGAAGCCTTCCTTATCGGCATCTAGAATGGCTATCAACGAAACTTCAGGTATATCTAGACCTTCCCTCAACAGGTTGATACCGATGAGCACATCATACGTGCCAAGACGCAATTCGCGAATGATTTCAATTCGCTCCAATGTTTTGATTTCAGAGTGTAAATATTGCACCTTAATGCCGATTTCCTTCAGATAATCAGTTAAGTCCTCTGACATTTTCTTCGTCAGTGTCGTTACTAGCACCCGTTCATTTCTTTCAACACGGGCATTAATCTCACCAATAAGATCATCGATTTGTCCTTGAATTGGACGAATATCGATTGTCGGGTCAAGCAGACCTGTCGGGCGAATTATTTGCTCGACCATTTGTGGAGTATGCTCCAATTCATAAGGACCTGGAGTAGCAGAAACAAAGATAGCTTGACTGATTTTGTTCTCAAATTCCGTAAATGTCAGTGGTCGATTATCCATCGCAGAAGGTAAACGGAAACCGAAATCAACAAGCACTTTCTTCCGTGCTTGGTCTCCATTGAACATACCGCGTACTTGAGGAAGCGTCACATGAGATTCATCGACAACAAGTAGAAAATCCTCCGGCAAATAATCGATTAGCGTATAAGGCGTCGATCCCGGTGGACGTAGCGTTAAATGACGTGAATAGTTCTCGATACCTGAGCAAAACCCCATTTCGCGCATCATTTCTAAATCGTAACGTGTTCGTTGTTCCAATCGTTGCGCTTCCAGAAGCTTTCCGTTCTCCTTAAAATAGGCGAGCTGTTCCTCCAGCTCTTTTTCTATATTTTCGATAGCCACTCTCATTTTTTCCTCACGGGTAACGAAGTGAGATGCTGGGAAAATTGCCACATGCTCGCGTTCACCCAATACTTCACCAGTCAAAGCATCGACTTCACGGATGCGGTCAATTTCGTCACCAAAAAACTCGATGCGGATACAATGCTCATCACGCGATGCTGGAAAAATTTCGACAACGTCTCCGCGCACCCGAAAAGCACCGCGTTTGAAATCAATATCATTGCGCTCATACTGGACATCCACCAGTCTTCTTAACAACTGATTACGCTCAATTTCCATTCCTGTACGAAGTGAAACAACCATTTCACGGTATTCTTCAGGCGAACCTAAGCCATAGATACAAGAGACGCTGGCTATAATAATGACATCCTTTCTTTCAAATAAAGAAGAAGTTGCTGAATGCCGAAGTTTATCAATCTCGTCATTGACGCTTGAATCTTTTTCAATAAATGTATCGGTCGACGGTACATAAGCCTCAGGTTGATAGTAGTCATAATAACTGACGAAATACTCTACCGCATTATGCGGGAAGAATTCCTTGAATTCACTGTACAGCTGTCCAGCAAGCGTCTTATTGTGCGCGATGACCAAAGTTGGCTTGTTCACTTCCTTAATAACGTTAGAAATTGTGAATGTCTTCCCTGTTCCTGTCGCGCCCAACAAAGTCTGCATTCGCTTCCCCGATTTGATGCCGTCTACCAGCGTCCGTATCGCTTCAGGCTGATCACCGCCCGGAGAATATTTAGAGACTAACTGAAATTCACTCATACCTACGCTTACCTCCCAATCGCTTTTTATCTATCATTAACGAACATTTTAATATATAGACAGTTTACCACAAACAATAACTGACTAACCATAATGAAGCGAACATCTATTCTGTTTTTTATCGTAACCATCAAATTAGGCGACTTAGCCACATACTTTGTATTTATACTCAAGTAAATACAAAGAGCACCAAGCTATGCGCTTTGGTGCGGTGACATGTGCTTAATATAACGAATCGACACCCATAAACCAAATGTTAATGAGCAGGCATCCAAAATGATAATCGGCCAAGTATCTGTATAGCCTGCATAAGCAGATGCACTGATTAACGCGACACCTAATGCCAGCCCGACGAAGTGATTGTAAGTAACTCTAGTGAAGATATAAACTAGAAGGGCTGGCAAGACCATTGCAGCTAAATACCAAATCACAGAAACCAACTCCTTATGATTCTTCGAGACTTCCGACACATAATTTTCACCATTATTATAACACATATATGGTAAAATAACCCTTATCCTAGCTTGACTTTCAAATTAGAGAAGCCGACACTAACGCAGGAGCATACAAGTCAATAGCGGCCTCTCTATGCATAAAAAGAAGCTGTCTCGGTTCATTTCGAAACAGCTTCTTTCCTTATTCTTTTACACGCAATAGACGCATGCTATTTAACGTTACTAATAATGTTGCTCCAAGATCGGCGAATATCGCGATCCATAACGTTAGCCAGCCTGGCACAACAAGTAACAAAGCAAGCAGCTTAAGTCCAAGTGCAAATGTAATATTTTGTTTAATAATTCTCATCGTTTTTTTGCTGAGCTTTATAATGAAAGGCAGTTTTCGTAAATCGTCTCCCATTAAAGTAATATCCGCAGTTTCCAAAGCTGTATCAGATCCAACCACGCCCATGGCGATTCCGATATTTGCAGCAGCCAATGCCGGGGCATCATTGACGCCATCACCAATCATTGCTACATGGCCGTATCGTTCCTTAAGTTCTTTCATCTTTTCTAACTTATCTTGTGGAAGTAGGTTAGCTGCTGTTGTAGCCACACCCACTTCTCGTGCGATTCCATTTGCTGTTTCAGCTGAATCTCCCGTCAGCATTATCGTATTTTTAATTCCATGGGCATGCAATGCTGCTACTACTTCTTTACTGCTTGATCTCACCTCATCAGCAACTGCAACAATGGCAACAATAGCCTTTTCTTTTCCGACAAACATCGCGGTTTTCCCTTGAAGCTGATAAGCCTTTAGCTGTTCACTAACTTCATCCACCTGTTCACTGCTCACTTTTTCTTTCATCAAGGCCGCATTTCCGATAAAATACTGCTCACCGTCAATCTTCCCTTGAATACCTTTTCCGATAACTGAGGTAAATTCTTCTATTGTATAGGATTTATATTTGATTTGATCCTGCTCCGCTTTTTTTATAAATGCCTGAGAAAGTGGGTGTTGTGAAAATGCCTCTAGTGCGGCAACTTTTCCAAATAGATCCGAATCTTCATTATTTAACACCTCATAATCCGTTACAGCCGGAACCCCCTTCGTTAACGTTCCAGTTTTATCAAAGGCGATTGCTTTGATTTTCCCCGCTTCTTCAAGGTGAATCCCACCTTTAATGAGTACACCTTTTTTAGCTGCATTACCAATTGCCGTCACAATGGCCACTGGTGTTGAAATAACGAGCGCACATGGACATCCGACTACAAGAACAGCCAAACCTTGATAAATCCATGGAATCCATTCAGCATCAAGGAATAATGGCGGTGTAATAGCTACCAGAAATGCGATGATTATAATAATAGGCGTATAATATTTAGCGAATACATCAACAAACGCTTGAGCTGGTGCTCTTTCTCCTTGTGCTTCTTCAACCAGGTGAATCATTTTCGCAATGGTCGTATCATCAACTAGCTTCGTTACCTGAATCTCTAGTAATCCTTCTACATTCAGTGTTCCGGCATACACTTCATCACCGAGACTTTTTTCGACCGGAATAGATTCACCAGTTATTGCTGCCTGATTTACGTTGGAATGCCCCTGCAATACTGTTCCATCCATAGCTATTTTTTGACCCGGTTTCACAATCATCACATCGTTTACTGCGATATCGTCTACAGAAACCTCTTGCTCCTTGCCATTTCTTCTCACAAGCGCTGTTTTAGGTGCAATATCCATTAGCGACGTGATGGATTTGCGCGCTTTATCCATCGAATAATGCTCTAGTGCTTCACTTATGGCAAAAAGAATGACCACAACCGCACCTTCGCTCCACTCACCAATAATGGCTGCACCTATAATGGCGATAGTCATTAATGTTTTCATATCAAACTGGAGCTTAAGCAGATTTTTCAGACCTGTTTTAAAAATAGAGAATCCTCCAATAACGATGCTCAGCAAAAATGCACCGATTGTTATAAGACTTTCTTCTCCAGCAATAAAATTAGAAACATACCCCACAATCAGAAACAACATTGATAAAATGAGCACTCCATATTTCTGCCAAAAGGTTTTCTCCGGTATAGCTTCCTTCGATTTAATAGGACTTATTTGTAGTTTTTCGAATGCACCAGCCTCTTGGATTTCCTCCAATTTATGCTCTCCGACTACTGTAATTTTTGCAGCACCAAAGTTAACCTTTGCATCCTCGACACCATCTATATTTTTTACATTTTGCTCGAAAATTCTTGCACAGTTTGCGCAATCCAAACCTTGAATACGATAAACTTGTTTCTCATGATCAACTGTTTTCGCATCACTCATCTTCGTTCACCATCCTTTTATTCAATCGTTAAATGCAATAGCTGCTTAATTGTTTCATCGTTAATGCAATAAAAAGCTTGCTTTCCTTGCTTTCGATAAGACGCAATACCTATATCCCGCAATAAACGCAAATGGTGAGATGCCGTTGCTGTCGATACTTCTGCAATTTCTGCTACATCACAAACGCACTGCTCCTCGCGCGTCAATAAATACGCAATTTTGACACGAGTAGGATCTGACAATGCCTTAAAAAGACTTGCTGCATCGAAAAAATTCTTCGTATTAAGACTTTCACGATACGCAGTAGCTTGGTCAATATTATTAATATGTGTAATTTCACATTGATCTTTCAATATTCTCACCTCTGCTTACATGAACATTCTTATATATATTTGATTATATTATACTCCCGTACATTCATTTTTGTCATTGCAGTTCGTCTTTAGTATGATGAAAGTTTTTCGACAAAAGTTCTAATGGAAGATTTAGTTCATGCGTTTTTTAATGGTTTCCACCAAAGCATAGAAACTTTTGGTCTTATGTAAAAAAGCTACCGAAGCATAGTGTGCTTACGGTAGCCTTTTAATTACATTTCCTTTGGAGCACCTAATCCTAATAAACGTAGTGCTTCCTCCAATACCACTGTTACACAATAAACTAGTGTCAGACGTGAATTTTTCTGCTCATCTTCTGCTAAAATTCGCACTTCACCATAATATTTATTAAAGGTTTGTGCCAAGTTAATTGCATATTTTGCGACTAGTGACGGATCATACTTTTCACAAGCCTTGCGTACAACTTCTGGGAACTCCTGAAGTTCTTTAATGATTGCCCATTCTTCTTCCCCGTGCAAATCAATCTTGCTGTCTTCTTGCCAATCGCCTTTTCTTAATAGCGAGCAGGCTCTTGCATGTGTGTACTGAACATAAGGTCCTGTTTCTCCTTCAAATCGCAGCATGTCCTCTAAAGAGAATTCAATATCATTGCATCTGTAGTTTTTCAAGTCATGGAAAACTACAGCACCGACACCCACTGTTTCAGCAACCTTTTCCTTGTCAGGAAGATTAGGATTTCTATCATTGATTGTATTCAATACAGTGTCGATAGACTCTTTCAACACTTCATCTAAAAGAACAACCTTTCCTTTACGGGTTGACATTTTACGACCGTCTGTCAGCATCATACCAAACGGAATATGCACAACTTCTTCGGCCCAGTCAAATTGCATTTTCTTTAGGACAGCCTTCAACTGTTTAAAGTAATGCGACTGCTCGTTGCCAACTACATAAAGAGCCTTACTGAATTGATACGTATTTTGGCGATAGTAAGCCGCTGCTAAATCACGTGTTGCATAAAGAGTTGCTCCGTCTGATTTTCTGATTAAAGCAGGTGGCAATTCCTGATCGTCCAAGTTAACAACCTCTGCACCATCGGATAGTGTCAACAAATTCTTTTCAGTAAGCAAATCAATAATGACATCCATTTTGTCATTATAGAAAGCTTCGCCAGCAAAGGAATCAAATTCAATCTTCATCAAGTCATAAATCGTTGAGAACTCTTTCAATGATTCATCTCGGAACCATTGCCAAAGCTCCTTCGCCTCTGCATTTCCGTCTTCGAGCAGCTTAAACCATTTTCGAGCATCATCATCAAGAGATGGATCATTAACCACTTCATCATGGAATTTCACATACAGCTTTAACAATTCTTTGATTGGATGCTCTCTGACCGCTTCCTCAGATCCCCATTTCTTATAAGCAGTAATCAGCTTACCAAATTGAGTGCCCCAATCACCTAAATGGTTAATTTTCACTGTTTCGTAGCCATTCTTTTGGAAAATTAACGACAACGCGTTTCCGATAACCGTTGAGCGCAGATGTCCCATTGAGAATGGCTTAGCAATATTAGGAGAAGACATATCGATTGTTACAACTTTATTGTCACCGTCATGATTTCGGCCGTATTGCTCTTTTTCCTTTAAAATGTTTTGCAGCACTTCCTGAAGAACAGCATCCTTTTTCAGGAATACATTTATATAGCCACCAACTACTTCAACTTTTTCGAATAAAGGCGATGAAAGTTGCTCGCTAATTTCGGATGCAATAGCTTGCGGCGCCTTTCTTCTTGTTTTAGATAACGAAAAGCAAGGAAAGGCCAAATCGCCTTGATTGCTGTATTTTGGTTTTTCAATCAGTTGTACTATTTGATCCATTGTAAGCTCATCCTGCACATTCGCATAGAGTGCAGAAGCAAATTCTTGAACGTATTTCATTCTATTCACTCCTTTTAAAATATAAAAAAGCTCCCGCCTCTACATAAATGAAGAGACGAGAGCTTGTGTTCCCGCGGTACCACTCTAATTGTTCAAAATTGAACCGGCTTTCTTTGTTAACGAGGTGCTTTCCCCGGATAACCCTACTACATGGTTCAGGCTACCTTCTCAAAAGTGCGCTTCATAAGCTAGGGTGACAATCAGGCTCACACCAACCCTGACTCGCTTTGTGCATTTCCTGCTTACTACTCTCTTTTTCATAGAATTCAAAATATATATAATTTAATTGTACTAAACATACAGCTCTTTTTTCAATATAAATAAAGCTAATAATACTTTGATACGAGGATAACTTTCTTCCTTATATTCCAAACAAATACAGAACTACCTGAAAAATTTTATGATAATAATCAATGAATCAAAAACAATATAAAAGAAAGGTATCCCTCCCTTATAACTCGTAGTGCCGAATGTTAAACAAGGAAGAGGATTTATTGCTCTTATGCAGAATTTACTTTTTTATACAAGGAGGTTATTAGTTGAAAAAAGCGCTCATTCCAATCGGTATTTTAATTTCAAGCTTATTTTATATTTTTCTAGTGGATACAAATAATGTTTGGTTTTTGCTTCTAACTAAGCTAATACCAATGATTTTGATTATCCTCTATGCTTCACGACAAGTTTGCCCTACCAAAAGCATCTTAATAGGATTAGCATTTTGTGCAGTTGGAGATGCACTCATTATATTTTCGTTCCTTCCAGGTTTGGTAGCTTTTCTAATCGGACATTTATTCTATATATACTCCTTTATAAAGATAGGGCATTTCTCCTGGAATCGTCTCTACATGCTTATTCCTTTCACCGTTTTCGGCGCATATATTGGATTTGCACTTATTTCTTCATTAACGAGCAATGGTGAAGAGGCATTCATCCTACCGGTCATCCTCTATCTCGTTATTATTAGTTTAATGGGCTTTGCAGCTTTCCAAACTCAAAATAAGTACCTCTACTTCGGAAGCATACTCTTTATTCTTTCAGACACAGTGCTCGCATGGAATAAATTCATCGGAGACCTTCTTTATTCAGGAGAAATCATCATGATTACGTACTACAGCGCCCAATTTCTGATTGCCCACTCTCTTACTGTACAGAACTACAAACAGCAAAAAACATCTGTCCCTAAAGAATAAAGGGCCTCTCAAAAGTCATCCAATGACTTTTGAGAGCACCCTATTCCAAACCATTTACGCAACAGAACGAGCAAATCCTAAGTAACGTGTACCTTGAAACTTTAATATCCCACTGTCTCCTTCAACTAGCTGTCCGTATTGCTGACCATTCACCATCAACTCAAGGCGGTCTCCGCTCACTACTTCAAAAGTAACATAATAGCTTGTATGAGCACTTGAATCTCCTGATCCTCCGCTGATTTCCATCCTCTTTGTCACAACCTTTGACTCGACTTCAAGAATGGGAGAATTATTATTTTTGTTCCATGTGTTAATGCCACTCACTATAGCAAAAATAATTGCGCCGATAACTATAACAAAAATGATTACTATAAAAACAAAACCAAAATCAAACAATGTATCATCAAGCATCATACTAGAATAAACCACCTTTTTCCTTTATTATACAAAATCTCCTTACGTGTGACACCCTATTTGGCAAGTGGTTTCCGTATTATATGATCGAAAAAAAAGAGACTTATTAATAAGCCCCTTTTCATAAAATTTCTATTAAAATGTTGCTGCTGCTTCAGCAGTTGCTTTTAGACCATCTGCAACGATTTCTTGCGAACGATCTGTATATTGGTTATGTCCCTCAATGACTACTACTTCTGGATTATGGATACCCCATAATGAGATAGCCGCTTTCACATAGTTCACAGCCATTTCATAAGGTGCCATATGATCTGCAGAATAGTCACTGCCTCTTGAACCCAATAGCATTACTTTTTTATCGCCCGCATAGCCAACTGGACCTTCAGCTGTATAGTTAAACATTTTACCTGCTTGAGCAAGGTAAGAAATGTATGTAACAAGCGGAGCTGGAACAGTCGCATTCCATAATGGGAAAGCAAATACAACTTTATCCATACTCAAAAATTGATTTAAATATTTTTCAATTAATGCTGAAAGCTTTTCTTCTTCAGCAGTCATCTCCATACCTCGACCTTTTTTAAACATTGCCGTAATCATTTCGTTTCCGTAGTATGGCAAGTTTTCTTTAAATAAATCTAATTCAAAGATTTCGTCGCTAGGATGGCTTTCTTTATACGATGCTAAAAATGTTTCATACATTTTTACACTAACTGCTTGATCTGCTGGACGGTCATTTACTTTAATGAATAATACTTTAGACATGATATTTGTTCCTCCATGTTGATTATTTGACTGTAACTATAGTAAGCACAGTTAAACTGAAAAACAAACTGAGCTTGAATTTAGCACAGTTATAATGAAAATATAATCACAGCTATTTTTAACTGCAATTGATGTAATCACATTATAACCGAAACAGATTTTCAATACAAAAAATCTGCTTCTAATTTTATTTCAGTCGAATATCCCTCATAATGTCCGCAAGTGTAAACTGCTTCAGATAATCGATTATATGACTCTCGGCAACAGTCATAATTTCCTCTAATTTGTGATCCAACTGTTGTCCGACAGCATCGCACTCATCCAATGCCTTCTTTCTTGCTTCCTCACATTCCTGTTTTTTGATTGCCATGAACACTTCTGAAAGTAAAATCTCTTCAACAGATTTTTTTAAACAATAACCGCCTTCTCTTCCCTCTCTCGCCTCGACAATTCCAGCTTGGCTTAAGGTCGCTAACACTCGCCTAAGAAATGTAGCATGCGAATTTACCTGTTCGGCAATCGCTTTACTTGAAAGTACGCAGCCGCTTTCAGCAAGCCACACCAATGCATGAACCGCTATTCGAAACCGTGGTTGCCCGATTTGATCAATTCGATTAACCTTTTTTTTCATCCTGTCACCTCTGTAAGTATCCACTTAGTAAAAAAGTCCCTCTACATTTTAACATGTTCTTTTAGAAAAAGCATGAATCCTCTAATACTAAAGGCCTCTCTTAAACTGAGAGACCTTCTAAGCGGTACTTCATATGTGATTTACTACATGAAAGCCAAGCTCTTTCGCCTCGTCAGTAGAGAAAGCTTGATCTAAGTGCATGCAGTAAACACGATTTCTATGTGACTCCGGAATAAGCTCTGTTAATTTTCTCAATGATAAGTGAACATTCCCTTCGAAATCGGCCTTACTCGTATCCTGATAAAACAAATCAATTTTCCCAACCAGCATCTCCGTCATAATTTCATCCGGCACCATGTTACAATCACCGCTGTAATAAACCCTCTTGCCACCAATCTCCAGTAAATAAGCAAAGCATTTCAAATGAGGGACATGCTGCACTTTATATGGCTTTATGTATGTAATACCCACAAGATCTTCAGGTTTATAGCATTCTTCAATTTCAATGCTTGTATATTGACTTTCCGGTACGCCCTCTTTATTCAGAATAGATTTTACATCTTCCGTTAAAGCGTTAGGCGTAAGAATTGTCACTTTAACCGTTTGCCTTGGTTCAATCATATGAAAAGCATATCCGACTAAATCCCCTAGTGAGCCGACATGGTCTGCATGCAAATGTGTTTGTAATATGGTAATGTTTTTCACTCCATTTAAAACACCCTTTTCCATCATACGACTGAAATTCGTGCTACCGCAGTCAATTAAAAATAATTCTCCATTTCTTTTTATAAATGCATTGTTATTTCCTAGCGTAGTATTGAACGCACTTCCTATACCAGTGAATTGTAGCATCTCCGTTCATCCTCCTTGTACCTCTTTCATTTATTTTAGTATAACCCCAGTAATATATTCATGATAATAAGAGAATAATCAGGTACTTCTATTAAAATAAAATTTTATTCCCTTACAATATAAGACAATGTACACAGTTACGTAGATAGACATATGTTGAAATATATTATTCCCCCTTTGACATAATTGTGCTATCGTGCGAAAATGTTGACTCAAGGAAACTCTTTTGCTTGTAACCATCTATCAAATAATTTAAAATAGTTATAGAGACATTAAACTTTATGAACCAATATACTTAATACAATCTTGAACACCTGCACATTCACTACTTTAGTTAGAGCGGGGGCTTAGAGCCTGTTATGCAGGATAAAATATATTGCTAAGAGGAAGGGAGTGATTCAATGGGTGATATATTATTCGCATTTACCCTTACGTTATTTGCCGGCTTAGCAACCGGTATTGGTAGTTTGATCGCTTTTTTTACATCGACTACTAATAAAAAGTTTCTATCAATCAGCTTAGGTTTTTCTGCTGGAGTTATGATTTATGTGGCTATGATTGAAATTTTCGTAAAAGCAAAGGATTCACTCGTGGCCGAACTGGGCGATCAAACGGGTTATTGGCTAACTGTCATTTCTTTTTTTGCTGGAATGCTCATCATTACCCTTATTGATAGATTTATTCCGAAGCAAGGTAATCCGCATGAATTGAAGAAAGTTGAAGATATGAACAAACCCGTGAAAGACATAAAAGAAGCTGACTTGATGAGAATGGGTGTATTTACTGCTCTCGCCATTGGTATTCATAACTTTCCTGAAGGGATCGCTACCTTTATATCTGCTATGCAAGACCCAGGTTTAGGTGTTGCAATCGCTATTGCAATTGCCATCCATAACATCCCGGAAGGAATCGCGGTCGCTGTACCAATTTACTATGCGACAGGAAGCAAGAAAAAAGCCTTTAAGCTTTCATTCTTATCTGGATTAGCCGAACCTGTTGGTGCATTATTCGCTTTTCTAATTTTGATGCCATTTTTAAGTGACACTATGTTTGGTGTCATTTTCGCCGCAGTTGCAGGCATAATGGTCTTTATTTCACTAGATGAGCTGCTCCCAGCAGCGAAGGAGTATGACGAGGCTCACCATTCCATATACGGTCTAATTGCCGGAATGGCCGTGATGGCTGTTAGCTTATTGCTATTCATATAAAATTATTAAACAGGCCTGTCTTTAGGATTCTTTATGAATTTCGAGATAGGCCTTTATTCATTTATATAAACCTCGTTTTTTTATACTATCCTAGAACCTAAAAAAAGGATTGAATTCCACTTTAGAATTCAATCCTTTACTGTTACTATTCGATTATTCGACAACTACAGTACCTTTGTAAGGCGTATCTTCGCTAGATGTGCCAAGATATACAGTATACTCACCAGGCTTCACAACGAAGTCATGCTCGTAGTAGTCCCATACACCCATCGGATGGTTTGTAGCCATTGGATCAATCGTGATTGTAACTTCACGTGACTCATTAGGCTCAAGGTAAACTTTTTGGAATCCTACGAGACGTTTAGGTGGCTGTCCTTTGACTGGAATGCCTAGATATACTTGAACAACCTCAGCTCCAGCAACTTTTCCTGTATTGGTTACAGTCACATTTACCGTGATAGGCGATTTGCCATCTGTTTGTGATGGAGTTACTGCGAACCCAGAAAGTTCAAAGGATGTGTAAGATAGACCGTATCCAAACGGGAATAATGGCTTAATTCCTTGAGACTGGAACCAACGGTAGCCCATGTTTAGCCCTTCAGAATAGCGGATAACCGGGAAGCCGTTTCCTTCATCCGTACCAGGATAGCGTTCAGGATTATTTGCGTATAAAAGATCACCCTCGGAAGCTGCGTATGTAGTAGGCACCTTACCAGATGGGTTTACAACACCAAATAGTAAGTCAGCAACGACGTGACCATCTTCAGTACCTTGGTTCCATGCCTCTAAAACAGC
>JAEIGA010004854.1_pt1 | contig 20690 bp, 19 predicted proteins | sample 9270691 | NCBI WGS metagenome assembly JAEIGA01 (sample SAMN17057246, study PRJNA624740) | gut metagenome | biome: biome; isolation source: fecal sample | host: Bos grunniens | place: China: Xizang | collected 2019 | reverse complement strand
GTCTGAATATCAAGATAAATTTTTAAATGAATTTGATTTAAATTTCTTTAAAGAATACGGAACAAAAGTATTACTTGGTAATTTAAAGAAAGACTTAGAAAGATTTAATGTAAATTTTGATGTTTGGTTTAGCGAAAAAAGCCTTTATGCATCTAATTCAGTAGAAGAAGTTTTAACAAGACTTAATGAATTAGGATATTTATATGAACATGAAGATGCAAAATGGCTAAAAACATCTGAACTTGGTGATGAAAAAGACCGTGTAGTAGTTAAGAGTGATGGAAGTTACACTTATTTATTACCGGATATTGCATATCATGCTAATAAACTATCTCGTGGATTTGATCATTTAATCAATGTACTTGGTGCTGACCATCATGGATATGTTAACAGATTAAAAGCTGCTGTTACAATGTTAGGGGGTAATGCTAATATCATTGATGTTGAACTATTACAAATGGTAAGAGTAATGGAAGATGGTCAAGAAGTAAAAATGAGTAAAAGAAGTGGTAAAGCAATTACTTTAATCGATTTAATTGATGAAGTTGGTAGTGATGCTTTAAGATATTTCTATGTTTCTAAAGCTTTGAATACACATATGGACTTAGATTTAGATGTAATGCGTAAAAAATCTAATGAAAATCCAGTATTCTATGCTCAATATGCTTATGCTCGTGTAGCTAGTGTATTTAGAAAGTTTACTGAAGCTGGAAATGTTTATCATACAGTTACAGAATTTAATAATATCAATAAAGCAAAAGTTAAAAATATTTGTTTAACTCTTCTAAAATATCCTGTTGTTATTGAAGAAGCTGCAAGCAAACATCTAGTGCATAAAGTATGTCACTATATTGATGAACTTGCATATCAATTACATAGTTTCTATAATGAAGAGAAAATTATTACAGATAATATTAATGAAACACTTGAAAAGCTTACTATTTTAAAAGCACTTCAAACAGTACTTAAAGATGCCTTAAATACTTTAGGTATCAACACATATGAACAAATGTAATTTTTCGTAGAATGAGCTGACAACTCAGGAGAAAAACGTACCGAAAACGTTAAAATGGAAACTAAGAGCAATTGAACTTGAAATAAGGTGGTACCGCGGAAGAAATTTCGTCCTTATAAGTTTTTTTGCTCGTTTTTTTTAGGAGGTAATTATGAAAATAGGTAAATTAAAAGGAACTTTAGATTACTTTGGCGATTCAATAAAAAGATTTCAAACAGTATGTAACGCTTCAAGAAAAATTTGTGAAGCATTTGGATATGAAGAAGTAATTACACCTGTAATTGAATCAATCGACGTGTTTGTTAGATCAGCAGGTGAAAACTCAGATATCGTTGGTAAAGAAATGTATACATTCAACGATCGTGGGAATAGAATGATTGCGTTAAAACCTGAATCAACAGCAAGTGTTATGAGAATGGTAGTTGAAAACAAGATCTATGCTAATCCAGGTGTTAAAAAATACTATTATTTATCACCAAACTTTCGTTATGAAAGACCACAAGCAGGTAGATATCGTCAATTTTATCAATTTGGTGTAGAAACACTTTGTGAAGAAAGTCCATATTTAGATGCCGAAGTAATTTTAGTTGCTTATAGAATATTAGAAGAATTAAAAATTAATAATGCTAAAGTATATTTAAATACTTTAGGAAGTGACGAAACAAGAAAAAATTACACAAAAGCTTTAAAAGCATATTTTGAACCATATGTTTCTGAACTTTGTGATGACTGCAAACGTCGTTTTGAAAAAAATCCACTTCGTATGTTAGATTGTAAAGTAGATGCTCAAACAGAAATCATGAAAAATGCACCTAAAATTAGTGATTATTTAAGTGAAGAAGATGATACTTACTTTAAAGAATTATGTAAAACTTTAGATGCGTTAAATGTACCTTATGCAATTAATAGTCGTTTAGTTCGTGGACTTGATTATTATACAAACGATATTTTTGAAATTATTTATGAAAAAGAAAATAGTCCATATAATGGTTTAGCACTAATTGCAGGTGGTAGATATAATAACTTAGGTCAAGAATTTGATGGCCCACAAATTCCAAGTATTGGATTTGGTATGGGTGTTGAAAGAATGATTGGCGTTTTAGAAGAAAATGGTTATGATGACAATTCCAACAAGAAAACTAAAGTAGCAGTTATTACAATGAGTAATGCTTGTAAAGTAGAAGGAATTAGACTTGCAGATTATTTAAGAAAAAATAATCTTGAAGTATTTATTGATTACAAAAATAACAATTTAAAACCACAATTTAAATTATGTGATCGTGAAAATGTTGAGTTCATTTTAATTATTGGTGATGATGAAGTAGCAAATAATGTAATCAGAGTAAAAAATGTACTTGAAAATGTACAAGAAGATATTAATATTGAAGATTTGAATAAATATTTTGAATTAAAAGAGGATGAAATTTATGCGTACAAACACTAATGGTGAATTAAGAATAACAGATGTAAATAAAGTAGTTACTTTAACTGGATGGGTAAGTAAGAAAAGAGACTTAGGTGGATTAGTATTTGTTGACTTACGTGACAGATATGGTATTACTCAATTAATCGTTGAGCCAGAAAATAAATGCTATGATTTAGCAGTTAGTTTAAAAATGGAATATGTTATTAAAGTAACTGGTAAAGTTGTTGAAAGAAGCAGCAAAAACCCAAATATGCCTACTGGTGATATTGAAGTTTTAGTTGATGAATTAACAATTTTAAACGAAGCTGAACTTCCACCACTACTAGTTCAAGATCAAACTGATGCTCTTGAAGAAACTAGAATGCGTTATCGTTATTTAGATTTAAGAAGACCAACAATGCAAAATAATTTAGTTTTACGTCATAAAACTTGCATGGCTATTCGTAATTATTTTGATGAACTTAACTTTGTTGAAGTTGAAACACCAATTTTAGGTAAATCTACACCTGAAGGTGCTCGTGACTTCTTAGTTCCATCACGTGTACATCAAGGTTCTTTTTATGCTTTACCACAATCACCACAACTTTATAAACAATTATTAATGGTTTCAGGTATGGATCGTTATTTCCAAATTGTTAAATGTTTCCGTGATGAAGATTTAAGAGCAGATAGACAACTTGAATTTACACAAGTCGACCTTGAAATGAGTTTCGTAGATGAAATTGATGTTCAAAATGTTACTGAAGGATGTTTAAAACGTGTTTGGAAAGAAGTTTTAGGTCAAGATATCGTTACTCCATTCCCTCGTATGAAATTTGAAGATGCAATGAACAATTATGGTAGCGATAAACCAGATACTCGTTTTGAAATGTTACTACAAAATATTACTGAATGGGCAAACAAATTAGACTTTACTATCTTCAAAGATAATATTGCAGCTGGTGGTGCTGTAAAAGCAATTGTTGCTAAAGGTGCTGCTGCTAAATATTCTCGTAAAGAAATTGATCGCTTAACTTTAGTTGCTAAAAAATACCACGCAAAAGGACTTGCATGGGTTAAATATGAAGATGCTATGAGCGGATCAATCGCTAAATTTATAACTGAAGAATTACAAGAAGAATTAGTTTCTCTTTTAAATCTTGAAAAAGGTGACTTAGTTTTAATTGTTTCTGATACATTACAAAATGCAAATACAAGTTTAGGTGCTTTACGTTTAACATTAGGTCATGAATTAGGTTTAATTGATGAAGATAAATTTAATTTCTTATGGGTAGTTGATTGGCCACTATTTGAATATAGTGAAGAAGACGGAAGATACGTTGCAGCTCATCACCCATTTACATCTCCTAAAGATGGTCATGAAGAATTAATGTTAGAACATCCTGAGCTTACAAAAGCTAAAGCTTATGACGTTGTTTTAAATGGTTATGAACTTGGTGGCGGAAGTATTCGTATTTTCAATCAAAATACTCAATCTAAAATGTTTAAAGCAATTGGCTTAACTGATGAAGAAGTTCAAGTTAAGTTCTCATACTTTGTTGATGCATTAAAATATGGTACACCTCCACATGGTGGTTTAGCATTAGGACTTGATAGACTTGTAATGTTAATTACTAAAAATAATAACTTACGTGAAGTTATTGCATTCCCTAAAGCTGCTAGTGCTAAATGTTTAATGAGTAACTGTCCAACTCCTGTTGCAGATGCTCAACTTGATGAATTAAAAATAAAGGTAAACGAATAATATGAAAGATCAAAACTATATCTCTTGGGATAAATATTTTATGGGAGTTGCAAAACTTTCAAGCATGAGAAGTAAAGATCCAAGTACTAAAGTAGGTGCGTGTATTGTAAATACCGAAAAAAGAATTATCGGTATTGGATATAACGGATTCCCATTTGGATGTGATGATGACACATTCCCTTGGGAAAGAGAAGGTGACTATTTAGATTGTAAATATCCTTATGTAGTTCATGCTGAACCTAATGCAATTCTTAATTCAACAAATAATTTACAAGGTGCATCTATTTATGTAACTTTATTCCCATGTAATGAATGTGCTAAATTAATCATTCAAGCCGGAATTAAAGAAGTTGTATACATGGATGACAAATATTCTGGTACTCCATCAGATTTAGCATCAAAGAAGATGTTTGAAGCTGCTGGTGTTAAAACTAGAAAAATTGATAAATTTGATGTGAAGTTTGAATAATGAAGAAATTTTTTAAACAAAATATATTTATTATTATTCCTTTATTTATAGTATCGATTTTTGTAGTAGCATGCGCTTTTATTAAAATCGATTACGAAATAACATCTCCTGGACATATCAATAAAGTTCAAAATGTTATTAATGTTGAAAATTCATATTCATCTGCAGGTTCTTTTAATACAACATCAGTTTATGTTAATGAAAAGTGTACTATTTTACAATATTTACTTGCACAATTCTCAAAGGCTGTTATTATTGAACCGGTTAGTGAAATTATAGATGGAACAAGTGTTAGAAATAGTAAATCTGGTCAAATTCAAAAAAATAATAGTATTAATAATTCAGTTATTTGTGCATATCAAAAAGCAGGTTTTGATATTGAATACGAATATGTTGGTGTAATTGTACATACATTAGCAATAGATGCAACTTTAGATCTTGAAGTTGGTGATATTATTTCAGCTGTTTGTGGATATGAGTTTGATTCAATGACTGAATTTTACCAATTATATAATGCTGCTAGAATGAGTGAATTATATTTTGATTTATCAAGTGGTACTTGTAAATTACCGATGACGGTAAATGGTGTTGAAAAAATAGTATCAACTAATGAAATTGAATATACAGAAGAAGGAAATGCATATCCGGTATTTGGTTTTTACATTTATGATCAATATGAGATCACAGTTGATTCTACAAATCCTAAATATACGATTTCTAAAACTAATACAGGTGGACCTAGTGGCGGTTTAATGCAAACACTTGCGGTTTATGATAGTTTAACTTCTGATGATTTAACTAATGGTTTGCTAATAGCAGGCACTGGAACAATTAACATTGATGGAACAGTCGGTGCTATAGGTGGTATGTATTCTAAAATTTTTACTGCATATTATTCTGGTTGTGATATATTCTTTGTTCCATATTACGAAAGTAGTAGTGCAGAAACAAATTATCAAGAGGCTTTAAGAGCTTATGAAGCATTAGGAAAACCAGATGATTTTATTATTGTTCCTGTTTCAACTTTTCAACAAGCTGTTGATTATTTAGAAAAACTAGGTGATAATAATGCGTAAGATGTTTAAGAAATATTTTGAAATTTCAAAGATTTTTGAAAGTGATTTACTAGACAAAAAGACATCAAGAAAAATAAGTGTTATTTCAATTTTATTTGCGTTACCAGTAATGATTATTTACGCAATAATATTGTTTACAGCATGCACGATTTTTAGTGGTAAAATGCCAATCTTAGATGCATTTATTTGGATAATGCCGCTATTTGTATGTTTATTTTTTGGTTTAGTATCATTATTTACAATTCAATTATATAAAAATTATTTACCAGAACACGAATTAATTCAAAATGTGAAAAATTGGCAATTCTTTTTAATTGGTTTAATCAATCCTTATGTTGTTGGTTTTTCAATAGTTACTTCTGTTTTAATGTGTTTTGTATTATAGGAGGCAGTATGATAATATACGGTATTTTATTAACTGTAATGCTTGTTTTATTAGACCAAATATCAAAGTATGTTATTTTCACAACAATTGGTTTGCATAAAGCTGTTCCTGTTGTTGATGGTTTCTTTAGATTATATGGTGTTTATAATACCGGTGCTGCATTCAGTATATTAAATGATCATTCATGGATTTTATTAAGTATAAGTATTATATCAACAATTGTAATATCTTATTTTATGAAAGATTTTTCATTAAAAAGAAGACCACTTTATAGTATATCGCTTGTATTGATTTTAAGTGGTTGTATAGGTAATATGATTGATCGTATGTTTAATGGTTACAAAGTTTATGACTTTATTGATTTAGAGTTTATGAACTTTGCAATATTTAATATTGCTGATTGTTATTTAACAGTTGGTGTTATAATGATGGCTGTATTTTTATTGTTTTTTGAACAAAAAGATCCACTGAGTCTAAAATTTAAATCAAACAAAGAGGAAAAAATCGATGAATAAAATTGTGTTAATTTGTCAAGAAGGTCCTATTCGTGTTGATAAATTTATTGCTGTTAATATGGACAAAAGTAGAAGTGAAGTTCAAAAATATTTTGAAGAATCAGAAGTTTTAGTAAATGGTAAAGTTGCTAAAAGTAGCTTAAATATTAATTCTGGTGATACTGTTGAATTTGAAGTTCCAGATGCAGTAGAAGCTAAAATTGAAAAACAAAACATTGAATTAGACGTAGTTTACGAAGATTCGGATGTAATTGTTGTCAATAAACCAACAGGTATGGTCGTTCATCCAGCTAATGGACATTACAACGATACATTAGTTAATGCTTTGATGTATCATTGTACTGATTTATCATCTATAAATGGTGAAATTAGACCAGGAATTGTTCATAGAATTGATAAAGATACTTCAGGATTACTTGTTGCTTGCAAAAATGACTTTGCTCATAACTCAATTGCAGAACAATTAAAAGCCAAAACATCAACTAGAAAATATATTGCAATTGTATATGGTAACTTTGATCACAATTTTGGAAAGATTGAAGCTCCAATTGCACGAGATCCACAAAATCGTTTGAAAATGGCTGTTGTTAAAGGTGGTAAAGAATCAGTTACAACATTTAAAGTTTTAGAACGATTTGGAGAATATACATTACTTGAATTAAAATTAGAAACTGGAAGAACTCATCAAATCAGAGTTCATATGGCATATATTGGACATCCAGTTTTAGGGGATCCATTATATGGACCAAAAAAAGTTATTGGTGAATATGGACAATATTTACATGCTAAAACTTTAGGTTTTAAACATCCTAGAACTAATGAATATATGGAATTTACATCAGAACTTCCAGATTTCTTTTTAGAAATGATCGAAGAATTAAAAAAATAAGCACTCATTTGAGTGCTTATTCTTCATTATAGTCTTTTAATTTGATATTATTGTTTTTTGCGTATTCAATAATACGTTGTGTATTTGCAAATTTCTTTTTAGCAATATGGTTTAGAATGTTAAATCCATATGATTTAATGATGCCGACAGCTTGACGGTCAACTGCACCTCCAGCTCCTTTTAGAAGTTCAACTTTAACTTCTTTTGAAAGTTCATGCATTTCTTTTAGGAACGCTGCACGAGCTAAAATTGATGCCGCTGCAATACTTACGTGAACTCTTTCGCCTTTTGGAATAAGAATAACATCTTTTTCAACATTTTGAAGTTTACGTAGATAATGAAGATATTTCTCTTTTGGAGTAAATTCATCAATTAATATAGCTTCAGGCTTTACATTATTAAGTTTTTTTAGTATACTATTAATAGCATTATTGTGTAAACAAGCTTTAATAAAGTTCATGTTGTCATCTTCAGTTTTATGTAATGAGTTAAATTTCTCTGGGGATAATACTAAAATAGAACATGTTACAATATTTTTAAGTTTTAAGGCTAAATCAATAATAACATCATCCATTAATAATTTAGAATCTTTAACGCCTAAACGTTTAAGTGTTTCAATTTGATCACTACGTACGTAACAACTACAAACAACAATTGGACCGAAGTAGTCACCAGTACCAACTTCATCACATCCTATTGCACTCATTGTTTGATACATAGCGTAATTAGATTCTGCTTCTTTTTCAATAGGTAGATTAAATTTTTTTGCCCAAATATTGTATTCTCCATCTTCGGATTTTCCTTGGAATAGTACAGTATTTGTTGTGTAAAATGTTACACTAACATTTTCCATTTTGGCTCTTGCAATAGTATGAGTATTTTCGCCTTTTATTAGGTAACCATCATAATATTCTAGCATTTCTTTGATTTGAGCGGCAGTAGCATTGATTGTATGACTCATATTATTCCTCCTATTTTTAAAAGTACACTATATTATAACATATTTATAAAATTTTTTTATGCAAAGAGGTAAAAAAATGAACAAATTTGAGAAAAAATTAGAAATAGATATAATCTTAGATAATTTAAAAGACATTTGTATTATCGAAAAAACTAAAAAAATTGTCGATAATTTAAAACCAAGTACAGATTTATTGTATTTAAACAATGAACTTGATAAAGTAGATGAAGCTTTACAAATTGTTGAACGTATGGATCGTGCACCAATTATGATTTCTGAAGAATACGAAACTTGTGTTAAACTTGCAGAAAAAGGAAGCACTTTATCAGGTGAAGAATTATATTTAACAATAAAATTATATAATACTATCAAACATAATAGTTTATTTTTAAACTCTTTGAAAAAAGAAAATATTAATACTATACATTATGAAGAATACGTTAATAATTTATATATTAATGAGTACTTATATAGTAGTTTGAAGAAAAGTATAGGTGATGATGGTGAAGTTTTAGATAATGCAACTCAACAACTTGCAAGTATTCGCCATAGACTACATACAATAGATGCTAGAATCAAACAAAAATTACAAGAAATATTAGGTAAAGAAGCTGCAAAACTATCACAAAATACAATTTCAATCCGTGATGGTCATTATGTTTTACCTGTTAGAGCAGAATATAAGAACAGTTTTAAAGGAAACTTATTAGATGTTTCTGGTAGTCAACAAACAGTTTATATCGAACCACAACAAATAGTAGAGTTAACGGCCAAAAAAGCTGAACTTATTCAAGAAGAAAAAATTGAAGTTGAAAGAATTTTAAGATTTTTAAGTAAAGATATTGGTAATGAAGCAACAATCCTTTTAGAAAATTATAGTATAATCGTTAATATCGATTTAATGTTTGCTAAAGCGATGCTTGCTAAAAAACATAATGCTGAAAGACCAAGTATTAATAATAATCTAATTTTAGATTTAATAGATGCAAGACATCCTTTACTAAAAGTAAAAAAAGTAATCCCTAATAATATTTCTTTTGATAAATATCAAGGAATTGTTATTACTGGTCCAAATACGGGTGGTAAAACTGTATTATTAAAAACAGTTGGATTATTAACTTTAATGACAAAATATGGTTTATTAATACCGGCATCAAAGAAAAGTAATGTAATGATTTATGATAATGTATTCTGTGATATTGGTGATGATCAAAGTATAGAGTCAAATCTATCAACATTTTCTGCTCATATGACAAATATTGTTAACATTATTGAAAATGTAACACCTAATTCATTAGTTTTATTTGATGAAATTGGTGGCGGAACTGATCCTACTGAAGGTTCTAATCTTGCAATTGCGATTTTAGAATATTTAGTTAATAACAAAATTAGTTTTATTACTACTACGCACTATTCCGAATTAAAAACATATGCTTACTCATCTAACTTAATCGTAAATGCGTCAATGGAATTTAATCGTGATACTTTATCACCAACATATCATCTAAAATTAGGAATTCCTGGTTCATCTAATGCTTTTGAAATAGCTTCGAAACTTGGTTTAAAAAGAGAAATTATTGATAATGCACGCATTAGAACTATCGAAAACAGTAACGATGTATCTGAGTTAATTAAAAAATTAGAATATACATCTACAAAGTTAGATGAAAAACTACAAGAAACTAGCCTTGAAAAGTCTGAATATTTAAAATTAAATAAAGAATTAGAAAATAAAATCAAAACATTAGAAAAAGATAAAGAAAATATCTTAAATAAAATTCATGAATCTGCATTAGAAGAAGTTGCTAAAATTAAAAATGATGCTTTAGATTTACTTGATGAAATCAAAAGTCAAAAATCTAATAATTTAAAACTTCATGAAGCTATTGCTTTACAAAAAATGGTTGATGATATTCAAGTTAAAACAAATCGTCCTAAAAAAGAACAAAAGAAAATAAACACAAGACCACTTGAAGAAGGTGATGATGTTTATTCTAAAGATTACGATCAATATGGTGTAATTGTTAAAAAGTTAAAAAATGGAAGTTTTAATGTAAACTTTGGTAACTTTGTTATTAAAATGGATTCAAATGAATTAGAGTTAGTTGATAAGAAAGATACACCTAAACCAAAAATCAATGTCACAAGAAGCATTGTTTCTAAAGCTCAAGTTAGTTTATCACTTGATCTTCGTGGTGAAAGATATGAAGATGCTAAAGAAAAACTTGATAAATATTTTGATGATGCACTTCTTGCAGGACTTAAACAATTTACGATAATTCATGGATATGGTACTGGAACTATTAGAAATTTAGTACAAAATTACTTGAAAAATCATAAATTAGTTGAATCATATCGCTATGGAGGACAAGGTGAAGGTGGTATGGGATCAACAGTTGTAACTTTAAAGTAATATTTTCTTGCAAAAAGTAAATAGAAAATGTTATAATATAAGTGGGAGGTTTTTATTATGAAAAGAAAACAAAATAAATCATTAAATCATGAAAGATTTAATAGTTTATTTAGTAAGAGTAAGACTTATCGTCCATTATTTTGTGATGTTGAAACTTTCGATGATTTATATGCACGAAATACCGACATCGAATTAGAAGATAAAAACGATGAACAAACTAAAAGAATAGTAAAAAAACCTTCTAAATTGACTATTATTGAACCTACATTTATAAACTTTTTACATCAATTAAATCCTGAAATGAAAAATTTATACAACGATATTAAAAATTTATTGTTGAGTTATGAAAATATGTCTTCAAAAATGGAAAAATATTTGGAAACATTCAAAGTCAATCGTAAATTACAATTTAGTATTTGTTTTGTTGGTAATTATATTCAAGTTAATTATAATAAAGTCACATATAATATTGATGTAGATAAAAAAATTAAATTACTAGATGATGAAATACAAATTATAATGAATGAACATAAAGTTAATAAAATAGCAAATTATCAAAAAGTTGATTATATTACAGAATTTCCTCAACTAGATAAATGTATCATCATGGATGAAGAAATAGTAGGCAACCTACCGTTTAAAACACTTAAAAAATAAAGGAGAGGATTATTATGAATTTATTAGAAAAAAAAGAATATGTTTTACAAAATATTGGTGTTGTACCTGTTGAAGAATTAGAAGCATACAATGAAAATTTTGCACATGTATTCACTAAAAACTCATCTTCATTTGAAGGTGAAAGAGTTACTCTTGCACAAGTAATTCAAGTTGTTAAAGGAAGTAAATTTAGCGGTGACTTAATCCAAGACCGTACAATTTATAACAACTATGTAACTTTCCAAGAAGTGTTAGAAGATGCTAAATCAAAGAAACCACTTACTGAAGAATATGTTAAAGACATTCATGAAAAATTAATGAATGGTCTTCAACCTGGTGGATTATATCGTAACGTTGATATTAAAATTAAAGGAAGTAATCATACACCATGCAGTTATTTAAAAGTATATGATAGAATGTCTAAATTCTATTATGATTTAAACGCTGGTGAAAAGACTGATTTAGAACTTGCTGCTTACACTCACTTACAAATTGCTAAAGTTCACCCATTCTTAGATGGTAATGGTCGTCTTGCTAGATTATTACTTAACTATCAATTAGTAGCAGCTGGATATTTACCAGTTTCATTTAAAGCAAAAGTTAAAGAAAGATACTTTAATGCTTTAGAAGAATTCAAAGTTAATAAAACTGAAGAACCATTTATGGCATTATTAGACAAAGTATTAAATCGTGAATACGATCGTATGATCGAATTAATCGATAAATATAAAAACTAATTTTTAAATATTATTTTGTGACCTTATTAATTATAAACACTAACCAATAGGTTAGTGTTTTTTATTATATTACTTTAAAAAAATATCAAAAAATGGTATAATAATAGTGAGAAAAGAGGTCATTATGAATAACAAAATAGAAATCATTAGTTATAAACATAATGGTGACCTACATCGTGTCTGGCATAATGCTAATGTTGTTCGACATAATGAAAAAGAATTTGTAGTAGTAAATGATCATGCTAACGTTATTGATGGTGATGGAAGACGTTGGAAAACAAAAGAACCTGCTGTATGTTATTTTTACAAAGATTATTGGTTTAATGTAATTTGTATGCTTCGAAATGGATCGATTTATTATTACTGTAATCTAAGTTCACCTTATGTTGTCGATAGTGAAGGTATTAAGTACATTGATTACGAATTAGATGTTAAAGTATTTCCAAGTGGTGATCGGTTAATATTAGACCGTGATGAGTTTGAATTTAACCAAATTCATTATAATTATTCTCAAGAATTAATAAATATCATTGAAAAACAATTAAAAATTTTACTTGAGATGATTGATAATAAAAGAGGACCATTCTCATCTGAACTAGTTTTTAGTGATTACGACCTATACACTATTAAAAGAAAAGGCAAAAATAGAAAATAAAATGGATTTATTTCCATTTTATTTTTTTATTTATTAGTTATTTTTTAAGTTATTAGTTCATAAAATTAGTTGACATAATAATATCGGGATAAAATATGACGAAAGTGAGTGAAGGAAATTAGAAAAGTTATCCCCCCAATATTGGGCTTTTCTAACAAAATTATGAGCGATAATGTAATTAAAGATGTTGCGATGCGCACTAATGGAGAAATCTATTTAGGCGTTGTAGGTTCAGTTAGAAGTGGGAAAAGTACTTTTATTCGTCGTTTTATCGAAAGAAAAGTACTACCATTAGTAGAAGATGAGGGTGTAAGACAAAAAATTGTTGATGAATTACCACAAAGTGGTGATGGTAAAACAATAATGACAGTTGAACCTAAGTTTATTCCAAGTAATCAAACATTTGTAAATTTTGAAGATGTAGGATTTAATGTTCGATTAGTGGATTGTGTTGGCTATGTTATTCCATCAGCTAAAGGTTATTTAAATGAAGATGGTAGTAATCGAATGGTGAAAACTCCTTGGTTTACTGAAGAAGTTAGTTTTCAAGATGCTGCATCAATTGGAACGAAAAAAGTCATTGATGCCCATTCACATGTCGGTATTATTGTAACTAGTGATGGAAGTTTTAGTGAATTCAGTGAAGAAGAATATGATGATGTTTTAGAAAAGGTTGTTGGTGAATTACAAAACGCCGATAAACCATTTGTTATTGTACTAAATACTACTACACCAAATTCTGAACAAGTAAAACAAAAAGTTGAAGATTTAAAAGAACAATATGGTACATCAGTTATTGCGTTAAATGTTAATGAAATGACAGAAAATGATATTGATAATTTATTAAAAGAAGCTTTAAGTGAGTTTAAGATCAATGATTTATCAATTGATGTTCCAGATTGGGTAAGTAATTTAGGTCCAAATGTAACATATAAAGCTAGATTAAATGATGTTTTAAACGATTTAAAAAAATATGAACGAATGAAAGATGCTTTCTTATTACAAGATTCTTTGATTGAATCAGGATTATTTGATTCGGCTAGAATCACCGAAATTAATTCTGGTACTGGTAATGTAACAATTACATTAGAAATCAATGATGATGTATATAGTACATGTATTGAAGAAATTGTTGGAGAAAAGTTAGATGATAAATCTAAATTAATCGAAATTTTACAAGAATATCAAGAAAATAAAACTATTTGTCAGAAAATCAAACCAGCTTTAAAAGGGTTAGAAACACAAGGATATGGTATAGCATTCCCTGAAATTAGTGATATGGTGTTATCAGATCCTGAACTTTCTAAACAAGGTGGAAGGTATGGTATTAAAATTAATGCAACTGCACCTGCAATATTTATGGTTAAAATTGATGTTGAATCTTCATTTGAACCAATTATTGGATCTAAAGAACAAGCTGAAGTGTTAGTTGAACACATGTCTAAAGATAGTAATGAAAATGTTTGGAACAGTGAAATCTTCGGTCGTAAGCTTTGTGATGTTATAAATGATGGAGTAAAAGCAAAAATTAATGCTATTCCTGAGGTTGTACAATATAAATACAAAGATGCAATGAATAAAGTAGTAAACAAAACTAAAGGCGGAGTAATTGCCATCGTATTATAAAAAAAGTGGCTTTTTACCTTAATTTTTTTGACAAAATGCTTGAAAAGTGGTATAATAGTCTTGAGGTACAAGTTATGAAGAAAAAAGATATCGTCGATGCAATTTTTCAAAACTCAGACTATTTTAAACAAGATATTGACAATGTTGTTACTCAAGTATTTGAACTTTTGACAAAAGGTCTAGAATTAGAAGATAAAGTTATGATTAGTAACTTTGGAACATTTGAAAAAGTATTACAAGAAGATTATTACGGAGTAAATCCTATTACAGGTGAAAGACAACTGATTAAAGGTGGGTATCGTATCCGTTTTACATCTAGTAAACATTTAAAAGATTGCATAAATAAAAAATAAGGCTTAGTAAATAAGCCTTATTTTTTTAAATGTAATAGATTAAGAATAAATTTAAAATTACTGATAGAGCATTATTGAACATATGAACTAATGTTGGAACAACAACATTTTCATCAGATTCAACGTAAATATAACCTAGTACACATCCCATTACACAATAAGGAATACCAAGTAATACCTCTGTAATTATTACGTTAAATGATGCTTTTTCAATAAGCATTACTAAAATTGCTGTTGCAACATGAATACCACCAAATAGTAAACCAGTAATTAAAATTTTGATATTTTTAGAAAACTTGAATTTTCTTAAATAACCAAACATTGCTTTTCTAAAAATTAATTCCTCAACAATTGGTGCAACAATTATTAATATTGCACAGTATAGTACAACAGCGAAAGTTTGAGATGAATGCAACATATCAACTATTGCAGTTTGGTTTTCTGATTCATCAACAACTTGTAAAATCATTAAAATTATATTTGATACGTATGAAGCAACGTAAACATATAAGATACCTTTACCTGCTTTTTTAAAAGTGTCTTTCATATGTCCTTTTGTACGGAATAAATCAGCACGAATTACTTTCTTAAGTGAAAGGACAAGAACGGCAAAAATCATTCCATAAACACCTATTTGTGTCCACAAGTTTACAAAATCTTGGAAATGTTTTGTATAAACGATAATACCATTAGCATCAGTGGATCCAGTTGGCATATCAAATATTACTTTGTATAAAGACATTACGACAATTTGAAAAATTGAAGAAGCAAAATACATTGTTAAAAAATAAATTAGAATTAATTTTAAATAATGTTGTTCAGGATAATCAGCATCAATAGAAGATGTTGTAACATTATTTGAATTGATATCAATTATTTGTTCAGAATCATAATTTTGATTAGTCATAAAATCACCCTCTTTATTATAATATACCATTTTTTGTGAAAAAACTCAAATGTTATTATAATAATTGGTATAATTCATAAAAGTGTTGCGTAATATTAATGAGGTGTTTTATGAAGAAGAGAATTATAATTATTGTTGTTTGTTTATTGGCAGCACTTGCTTTAACGGCAGTATTAATACCGAAAGAAGTTTATACAAAATGGTTTGGTAAAAACAATTTAGATGAAAATTCAAGTGCTTATAATATTTTAGTATATGTTAAAAATGATAAAAACAAAATTGTTGGTGTTAATGTTCCTGTAAATAGTTTGGAAGAAGATCAAATAAGACAAAAATGGGACATTTTAACTACTAACTCAGAAATGATTCCTGAAGGTTATGCTAGTTTATTAACAAAAGATATTGTTCTAAATGATTATTCAATTGAAGAACGTACTTTAAAATTAGAATTAACAGAACAAATAACTGAAACTACAAGAGAAACTTTAGAATCATTAGTTTGGACATATGTCGATGAAAATATTGATAATCTTGAAATTTACGTTAATGGAGAAATGATTAATGAAGTTTCTGATTATACTTTTTATGAGTTGAATAAAAAAATGGGGATTAATTATCAATATGAAACAATGTATTTGTATGAATCTACAGCTACTACAATTGTTTATCAAGAAGACAATTATATTATGCCAGTTACTTACTTTCATTTAAATGAAGATGTTTGTGACTATATTGTCATGAAAATATTAGATAATATCGATAGCAGTACATATGATTATACATTAGAAGATAGCGTATTAACTCTCGATTTTGTCGATGCAAGTGTTTTGACTACTAATCAGATTGCATCTATTTCGGAAACAGTAGCGTTAAACTTTGATTTAAATAGTTTAAATATTAATAATAATGAAAATGTTTTTTATCAAAGGGTATTTAAAGAAATGACAGAAAATGAATAAAAAAGTGGAGAAATTCACTTTTTTATTTTGCATTGAACTTGAAAAATCTCAAAAAAAAGTGTATAATAATTAAAAGTAAAATAGATAAATATCTAATTGCAAAAATTAAGAGGTATTTTATGAAAGTATTAATAGCTTCCCATAATAAAGGTAAAATTGCTGAATTTAAAAAGATTTTGCATAGTCTTGCTTTTGAATTCTTAACTTTGAATGATTTACCAGAAATTGAAGAACCTGATGAAATTGGTTTAACTCTCAATGAAAATTCTTTGATTAAGGCTAAATATTATTTTGATCATTTTAAAATTCCGGTTATATCTGATGATACAGGTTTATTCATTGATGATTTAAATGGGGAACCTGGCATTAAATCAGCAAGATATTCAGGAATGGGAGATAAAGAAAATCGTCAATTAGTTTTATCAAAATTAAATGGAAAAATGAGTAATGCTCATTTTGAAACAGTATTAACTTTTTATGATGGTTCTAATGTCATAACTGCTAATGGTATTATGCAAGGATTAATTAATACTAAAGAAGTGGGTACACAAGGATTTGGATATGACTCGATTTTTTATCTGCCAAGTTTTGAAAAAACATTAGCTGAACTTGGAGTTGATCTAAAAAATACTATTAGTCATCGTTTTCATGCAACAAACAATTTAAAACGTAAACTAACTTTTTATAATGATTCAAAAGAAGAGTTAAATTATATTAAAGAACAATTTTGTAATAATTTAAACGAAGAAGTTCAAAGTATTGAAAAAATACCAGGTGGTATGAGTAATAATACATATTTAGTAAAAACAAATAAAAATTGTTATACAGCAAGAATTCCAGGTATTAATGCTGAATTATTTGTAGGCAGAAAATTGGAATTAGCTGCACTAAACAAAGTTAAAGATAATGTTTCTTTTGTTCAATATAATTATTTTGACTTACAATCTGGTTTTAAAGTTTCTCCTTATATTATAAGAGAAGAAGAAAAATACAATATTGAAGGAATTGCTAAAGTATTAAATGAACTTCATAATTTAGAATTTTTTGAAAATGACTTTAAGCCATTTGAAAGATTTTTGTATTATGAACGACTAGTTAATATTTTTAATATGCCTTTATGTAAAGAATTTGAAGAATTAAAAGGAAAAATCTTAACATATCGTAATTTTTTAGAACAACGACCAAAAATGCCATGTCATAATGATTCTCAATTATCAAATCATGTATTTACTAATCAACAAGATATTTTAATTGATTTTGAATTTACAGGTAACAATGATCCGTTATTTGACTTTGCATGTTTAGGTAATGATGATTTAAATATTGGTATTGAAGCATATGCTAAGGTTGTAAATAGAAATTTAACTATTGATGAAATTAAAGTCATTGAACTATGGTATAGCTTACAAGCATTAAGTTGGTATTTAGTAGCAATGTTCAAATTTGCAACTGGAATGAACAAAACAACTGGTTTAGATTTTAGTAATATTGCGACTTATTTCTTACAAAAAGCTGATAATTTGCTAAAGAAGTATTAAAACATTTAATTTATGAATTAAAACAACGTTTTTCTTGACTTTTTTTCGAAAATATTATATAATATAGAAGATTTTATGGTGCGGAAGGAGGGACCAAAGAATGCCAAAGACTATCGTTCGCGAAAATGATACACTTGATGAAGCACTAAAAAGATTCAAACGTGATGTTTCTAGATCGGGTACCCTTGTTGAAGCCCGCAAACGTCAACATTACATGAAACCAAGTGATATCCGCAAAGAAAAAAGACGTGCTGCACGTAAAAATGGACATCGTTAATCATTAAAGTAAAATAGGCATTTATATGCCTTTTTTCTTTCTAAAAATGTTTTTAAAATCATATAATTAGATGGTGATAATTTGAAAAAATTATTTGATGAATTTTATGATTTAAAAATCTTTATTAAAAATCAAAATTATATATTAATTGAAAATTATAAAAAGTTATCTCTTATTAGCGAAACAAAAATCATAATTGATAATATTGAAATTTTAGGAAAAGAACTTTTGATTAAAGAATTAAATTGTCTTCAAATCCAAATTGAAGGTGTATTAAATGAAATATCCTTTATTTAAGAAATATTTTATCACCACTACTTTGGAATGTTATAATCAATATTTAGATTATCTAAAAACGATCAATACTTATAATATTAAAATAGTAGATCAAGAGGTAACGTTTTATTCTAATGTTTTAATTGAAATTGATGGTTTTAAATGTTCGAATAGTTTTAAAGATGTTTATTTAAAAGTATTAATAAAGTATTTATTATTGTTAATTTCGATTATAACTATTTTAATAATTTTATTTGTTACTCCTTATTATATAAGAGAAGTTAAATATCAAACTAGCAGTATTAAAGACGATATTGTGTTTCAAAAAACACAAGAGATGGTTAAACAACATAAAAAACTAAATTTAAATGAATTATCAAAAGAGTTAATGTTGAAATATCCTCATTATTCATGGATTGGATTAAGAAAACAAGGTAGTGTATTATATTTAAATATTGAACTTAATCAAATTCTGGGTTTTAATCAATTATTCAATACTCTACCAGGTGACTTTGTAAGTGGATATGATGCATATGTAAAACATATTATAGTTACTAAAGGTAAAGTAACAACAGATATTAATCAAGTTGTTAAAAAAGGTGATATTTTAATAACTGGAAATTTGTCTAAACAAATTATTGCTCCTTGTGGTATAATAATAGGTGAGATAGTTTATGTTCAAGAAATTGAAATTAATAAAACACAAGCAGTATATTCGTATACAGGAAATATGTTAAATTATCGATTTATTGAATTTAACAAGACTAGTATTAAAAAGAAGAAAAATACTTATCAGAATTTTAAAATTTCAACAAATAATATCTTTGATTTATTTGGAATTTTTAAAATAAAAGAAGAATCGATTTATGAAATGAACAATTATACAATCAGTTACAATCAAGAAGATGCTATAGTATATGCAAAAAGTATTGTATATTTTAACTTAGAAAAAGATCGTATATCAGAAAAAGAAGGAATTTTAAGTATTGATTTATTAGAAACAAAAGAAATTGATGACAAATACATAATTAAACTATTAGTAAGAGCAGATAAAAATATTGTTGTTTTACGACAATATTAAAAAAATTAATTGATTTCTTTTAAAAATATCATTTATGGATTATAATATAGTTATAAGAGGAACTTTATGGCGGAAAAATTAATTTATACTTTCAATAACCCTGATGTTGAAATGGCAATATTAGGTCCAATGAATAAACATTTAAAAATAATCGAAAATGCTTATAAAACAAATATTTTACTAACTACAAATGATTTAATTGGTGATGAATCAATGGAATCAGTACTATTAAAAATAATTAAAATTATTGAAATTTACATTAAAAAAGGTCTACAAGTTAAAGAACGTGATATTTTAAGTATTATTTCGATGGTAAATAATTATAAACTAGAAGATGTTGAAGCTTTCTTTAATAAATCTGTTGTATTTGTTAATACTTACGATGGACGACAAATAGTTGCGAAAAGTATTAATCAAAAGAAGTATTTTGAAGCTTTACAATCATCAGACATTGTTTTTGCAGTTGGTGCAGCAGGTAGTGGTAAAACTTACTTGACTGTAGCATATGCTATGAATTTATTAAAGAAAAATAAAATTAAAAAAATTATCATTACAAGACCAGTTGTTGAAGCTGGTGAAAAACTGGGATTTTTGCCTGGCGATTTAAAAGAAAAAATTGATCCTTATTTAATCCCTATTTATGATGCAATTAATGATATTTTAGGTAATGAACAAGCTGAAAAACTAATTGAAAAAGGTATTATAGAAATAGCACCACTTGCATACATGCG
>JAEIGA010004853.1_pt1 | contig 20694 bp, 21 predicted proteins | sample 9270691 | NCBI WGS metagenome assembly JAEIGA01 (sample SAMN17057246, study PRJNA624740) | gut metagenome | biome: biome; isolation source: fecal sample | host: Bos grunniens | place: China: Xizang | collected 2019 | reverse complement strand
GTTCTTGTTCTGCGTTTCGTTACGCACAGAAAAAAATCTCCACCACTAAAAAATAATCCCACACCTACTAACGGGGGAAGGTGTGGGATTATTTTTTTTCTTGACAAATCAGCCTTGGAGGGGGGTGTGGTATACAAGACATAGCTCGCGAGCGAGCTATATCGCATATCTACTATTTATTTTGGGTGTGCGACAAAAAACCGCCAACTGCTACCAACAGTCAGCGGTCAAGAGGGGAGGGGGTTAGCTTGATTGTAGAAACCGAGTACGGTTATTTGTACAATGGTGTTCTGTACGCAACCTACACAGAAGCAGAACACGCAAAAGCAGATAACTAACCACTAAGCCCCAGTTTGGGCGGTCTGGGTTATCAAAACCGCCTACATCATAATACCATACCAAAATCTAAATTGCAAGGAGAATTTATTATGTCAGAATTTTATGCACACAGATGTTATGAGGTCACTTTCAACAACCCTAAGTATAACGCAACTTACAATTTTATCAGTGAAAAAAGCGGAGCATTCCAGTACGGCAATCAAACCAGTGTTGTCATTCTCCGTGGTGACGAAATGAAAGACATCATAGACACGCGATATGATCCGTTGGTCATGAAAGATTTTAGCCAATGGTGCGAAAAATGGTTAAAAAAAGCCTTTCGGAAAGATTTAGAGCCAAAGTGGGAAGAAATGAAAGGTCAACCATACTTTGCATAATACATAAAAACAGGGTCTATCCGAAAGGGTAGACCCTAAATTGTTATTGACATTCTGTTTACTATTTGATACAATGAACGCAACAAAATAAAAATTTTGTTGCGTTCAAAGTGTAGTTTAACAGACAAATTATAAAATCAGAATAATTCGTCCAGTAATATATAATATCGTATCTTTTCCCAATCCGGTTTGATCTGCAATACATCAAACAGATATTGTTCAGAATATCCTGGCCATTTGCGATCGTATCTGCCCATATAGTTATCTTTTATGCTGCGATAACACAATGCTATGTCGCACCACTTATCTGCTACGCCGCATCTACCAAGATCAATTAGTCCTGTCAGTCTATTATTATCAAACAGAATATTTGGCAAACAGAAATCACCGTGGGATATTACCAGATCTTCATCTGGCCTGTTGCATTGTAACCAGTACAATAATGCTTCAGGAGCTTTGAATCCATCTTTTGAATATGTGTCCGGTTCACAATCGTCAATATCTACCAGATTATTTGCTACATTGTATTCTGCTTGCTTCAATTTATCTTCAAGCGTATTCTTGTATGGACAATCCTTCCAGTTGATCTGCCATACTTCATGTAATGCGGCAGCAAGCAGCTTTGCCTGGTATTCTGGCTGCTTCATAAACTCATTATCACATGCCATTTTACCCAAACATTTGCTCATTAATAAAAACGATAATTTGTTCGTTTTTACATGTTCTACAATTTTCGGAACAGGTAATTTTCCGTTAAGCCATCGCATCATATTATATTCACGATCCGCTTCTGCATTATCTGGCTGCACTTTCAGCACCATATCGTCGTAAATATAGACAGATGCGCCGGATAAACCGATGTTGCTTATGTTTCCGCACTTTTTGCCGATAATATCTTGAATTTCACCCGGAATTACCATAAATTAATCACCATTTGGAGGAATTGATAATGAAAAAATATAACGATTGTCCGCAGGTTGTCAGAGATTTTTTGGTGTATCACGAAACAATCAAAGGGCAATCACCCAGAACCATAAGTGAATATCACCTGGATCTGCGGATGTTCTTCCGTTTTATAAAACTGATGCGTTTGGATATGCCGATCCATACCAATTTGGATGAGATCCCGATCACTGATATTGGTCTCGATTTTATAGCCGAGATAAAAACATCGGATATTTTGGATTTTCTGTCCTATTTAGCCAGTGACAGAGTGCAAAATGCCAACTCCCCTGCCCCGGATTATGGAGTATCAGCTGCCGCACGGGCAAGAAAACTGTCTGCAATCAAATCCTTATACAAGTATCTTACTGTTCGGACGAAGTTGCTTACCGAAAATCCAGCTGCAGATCTGGATTATCCAAAATTACGAAAAAGCTTGCCTAAATACCTAACTTTGGAGCAATCTGCCAAACTTTTACAGGCTGTTTCCGGTCAAAATCAAGCGCGGGATTATGCAATTCTAATGCTGTTTTTAAATTGCGGTATCCGCAGAAGCGAATTGGTTGGCTTAAATATGACCGATGTATATGAAGACCGGATTCGTGTGATCGGTAAAGGTAACAAAGAGCGTTTTGTTTATTTTGGCAGCGCCTGCCGAAAAGCCATCGATCAGTATCTGTTAGTACGGCAAAAACAGGTTTTGACGGACAATCGCGCACTATTTGGCTCCCGTAACGGAAATCGAGTCAGTGTACATGCAGTTCACGCGCTGGTAAAAAAGGCGTTTCTAAAGGCTGGTTTGGATGCGACTCAGTTTTCTGCCCACAAGCTGCGCCATACGGCCGCTACAATGATGCTTTCCGGTGGTGTGGATGTAAAGACCGTTCAGGAAGTTTTGGGTCACGAAAATCTGAACACTACGCAGATTTATACACATATCGAAAGTACAGAACTGAAGATTGCAGCCGAGGCTAATCCGATCTCAAAGTTGGATTTTTCGGGCAATGACGATACAGACGAATAAATTACATAGCTGTTTCTATAGCTTCCCGCAGGTTTTTGACACGGTAAACGGTCAAGCCTGTGGGAATTTCTAATTTATCGCTGCCATTTCTGGGAATAATGCATTTTTTAAAACCCAATCTTGCAACTTCAGCAAGTCGTTGTTCAATATTGGAAACACTGCGGATTTCCCCGGTCAAACCAACCTCGCCGATCGCAACCAAATCATCAGCAATGGCAGTGTCCCGATAGGATGACGCAATTGCCAAAACCACAGGTAGGTCAGCCGCCGGCTCGTCCAGCTGCAAGCCGCCAATCACATTGATATATGCATCAAAGGCGCTCAGTTTCATTCCCGCTCTCTTTTCGGCAACTGCCATGAGCAGAGCCGACCTATTAAAATCAAAACCGTCAGCGGTCCGCCTGGGTACTTGGAACGACGACTTGGATACAAGTGCCTGCACCTCCGCAAGAATGGGACGCGTACCTTCTATAATACAGGCAACGCAAGTACCGGAGGCGCCTGCAGGACGACCATCCAATAGCATTTGAGAAGGATTAGGTACCTCAACCAAACCCTTATCTGCCATTTCAAATACGCCAATCTCATTGGTGGAGCCAAAGCGGTTTTTCGCCGCTCGAAGCAATCGGTAAGAGGAATTTGCATCACCTTCAAAATACAGGACACAATCAACCATATGCTCCAAGACCTTCGGCCCGGCGATTGCACCGTCCTTGTTAATATGTCCGACTACGAATACAGTGACACCTTGCGACTTAGAAAGGTGCATCAGTGCCATAGTGCAGTCTTTCACCTGGGAGACACTGCCGGGCGTGGAGTCATTCAATTCATTATATAGTGTCTGAACGGAATCCACGATAAGAATATCAGGTTGCATAGTATCCACGGTTTCCAAAATAACAGACAACTGCGTTTCTGACAGAATATATAATGATTCCTGTGCTACAGAAATTCTTTCAGCACGAAGCTTCAGCTGCCGTTCACTTTCTTCTCCTGTAACATATAAAACAGTCCGATCAGTACAAAGGCTATTACAAATCTGCAGCAGCAAGGTGGATTTACCAATACCGGGTGCGCCGCCGACAAGAACAAGGCTGCCCTCAACGGCGCCGCCGCCCAATACACGGTCCAATTCACCCATACCGGTGGAAAAACGGGTCTCAGCGTCACAGGTGACCTCACACAAGCGCTGCGCAGTACGGCTGACACCAACGGGCGCAGTTTTTCCATGACTTACCGGATTTGACTTTTCGATATGCTCTACAATGGTATTCCAGGCACCGCAGGCGCTACATCTTCCCTGCCATTTTGGTGTTTCGTTTCCACATTCCGTGCAATAGAAAACGGTTTTGGTCTTCGCCATAATCTGTACTCCTTCGTGAATTTATACAAACATTATACCAATCATTTGTTCGCAGGTCAAGTGGAGAAAAGATACCTACTGACACAACAGGCAATTACAGAACAAATTTTTTGTTGATAGGGTTTATTGCGGAGGAGATATTCCTCCTGCTTATTGGATAAAAAACCGCATTCAATCAGAGCTGCAGGACATTGAACATGTTGCATCAGATAGACGCCGTCGGCTTTTTTAGTCCGCCTGTGACTTGTTGGGTTAATCGCTTTAATAAAGGAGTCCTGTAATGCCTCTGCAAGCTGCTGACTTCCTTCTGTTTGTGTGTAAAACACCTGTGCGCCACTGTACCGACCATCAGTAAAGTGATTCTGATGGATACTAATTAAAACGGCATTGGGTGTACTGTTTACAATTCTTACTCGTTCTTTTAAATCAGATATTTTCTTTTGGGCAATGGTCTCCCCTCTTGTATACACAGAGATGTCAGTCTCCCGAATCATAATTGTGTTTATTCCCAACAATTGCATTAAATCGTTAAGCTTCAATGCAATATCCAAGTTTATTTGACTCTCAGGTACGCCTGTACAGGAAATCGCACCTCCATCAACTCCCCCGTGACCGGCATCTATAATAACGGTTTTTTTCTGCGTGATTGGCGCATTGACTGTTATAACTGTTGTTAAACGGCTGAATAATACCGAAATCAGCAATACGCTTACTAACAAGATAGAATAAACAGGTATCAACGACCTGTATCTAAGTGTACTTTTCAACCAAATCACCTCTTTGAATTCTATGAGTGAACCGGTTTTAAATGAACTTTTCTTCATATTTCATCATAGAATACTCCGGAGTGTCAAACTCCGAATAAAATCGGGAGGAAATGTATATGGATTCCAAAAAAATGGCACAACAGGGTGGCTATGGTCGCTTACCAAGCAGCGCCCCATTGGCCAATCCCTATGTACCGTTCCAGATCGAAGATCCACCCAAGTATGAACCAAGAACAGCAATTATCAGAGGCACACTGTTCCCGGGATTGGATCTTCCCTTTATGAATATGGTTAACAATAAGGAACTGCCAATGACTCCCCTTTCCGAATTGCAGACAATGGGATTTGTTCTGCACGAATTGGCATTATATTTAGATACCCACCGGGATGACAAAGAAGCATTTGAGGTGTTTCGTAGCTTCCAAAAAATGTATGCCAAAGGTCGGGAAATGTACGAGAAAGAATGTGGTCCTCTGACCCATATGTCCGAAATGGAGAATAAGTTTTCCTGGCTGAATGATCCATGGCCCTGGGAATACGCAGCAAATCGGGAGGTATAAATATGTTTATCTATGATAAAAAGCTTCAGTACCCTGTGAAGATCGATAATCCCAACCCCCGTTTGGCTTCTGTAATTATTTCTCAGTACGGTGGACCTGATGGTGAATTGGGTGCATCACTGCGTTATTTATCCCAGCGCTACAGTATGCCATATGATGAATTGAAGGGTTTGCTCACCGATATCGGTACAGAAGAATTGGGCCACCTGGAGATGATTGGTGCCATCATTCATCAGCTGACAAGAAATCTGAAGGATTCCCAGATCCAAGATTCGGCATTTGCACCCTATTTTGTGGATCATACCACTGGCGTCTATCCCACTGCAGCCTCTGGTTTCCCCTGGAGCGCTGCCTCTATGCAAGTCAAGGGCGATCCTATCGCAGATTTAACAGAGGATCTGGCTGCAGAACAAAAAGCCCGCGTGACCTATGATAATATTCTTCGGCTCAGTGATGACCCGGATGTGAATAATGTTATTAAATTCCTCCGAGAGCGTGAGGTCGTCCATTTCCAACGATTTGGCGAAGCACTGCAGTTGCTGCGTGAGAAACTAAACCAAAAGAATGTTTACTGCATGAACCCTGCGTTCGATAAGTAAAAAAGAAAGGAAGTCTCTTTTAGAGACTTCCTTTTTGTTAAAAATCAAGGGGAATAACCATATTCCATGTTTTGGTTGCTGTAATGTCACCCTCATCAATGGAAATATCAGAGGTTGCAAAGAATGCGTGGGTCGGTTTGCCGTTTTCAAACAGCAAAAAAGGTCTGTCCAGGTTGCCCATTCGACGAACAACACCGTCATCCCAAAGGATGTTGCGAGTATAGAACAGGAAATCCTTTTCAAACTCCCAGTGCAAGCCATCTTTTGAATGACCGAGAATGCCGCCCAATTCCTCGCCGCAAAGACGACCATCCATATCCTTGACCATCATATTGTAACCGTCCTCATCATACCAAATAAACGGATCTTCAACATGATAATCAGAAATCAGGGGCGAGTCGGTTCGTACGGTAGTAAAATCACCGTCAAAGCGATCCGCAATGGCTGCGCCCAATTCCTGAAAAGGAACGTGGACAGACATACCGGTATAGGGTTTCGTTTGATAGCGCAGTGTTTTATACACCATCAGCATTTTATTATCCGGTCCGAGACAAGGTGCGGGGTTGGAGACCATAAAGTTATCAAACTTATCCGGCCTTGGTTCAACCAAGGGCTTGTCAAATCGTTTCCACGGGCCGAAAACGCTGTCGGCAACAGCAATACCGATCCGCTTGTTTGACCTTGCCACAAGCACTCTAGGGTCTTGCAAGCCAAGGGGAATCTCCGGGTCGTTGAAGGGATGGGTTGTACCCAAGTAATACAGCACATATTTATCGCCGATTTTCTTTATGTGAGGGTTGTGGGTCATTCTGCCGTCCCAGTACTGTGGGCCACGCTCCGGTAAAACAACTTCTTCGAATTGATATGTACCGTCCGGTGTATCGCAGCTGGCACGGACAATTTCACTGGCCACCAGCCAACCGGGATGCATGGGAAATTTCTTAGGCCAGCGGGAGGCAAACATATGGTATCTGCCGTCCTCGCCTTTAATAACACTGCCGCACCATACCCAATAATCTTCCATAGCAAAGCCGCCGCCAACAGGTGCCGGCAGCATATGATCGGATAATCTGCATTTCATTTTGTGATACCTCCATAATGCTTCTGTACCTGCTCATAGCTTTCAAGATTGCCGATATCATAGCGCTTTCCGGGCATTTCCATTGCGTGTACATCGGTTACAACGCAAAGCCAAGCAATATAGCTGCCGGGAGCATCGGTTCCGCAACCAGCAGAAATACCGTCATTGATTCGCTTACTATCTTGTCTGGTGTAGTAATAGAAAGGCGGGCAGCACCAATTTGAGGGAGGATCAGTTGGTTTTTCAACCATATTGGTAACCAGATCGTTCTCGTCAATGGAGATGACACCGCATTTCTTCAGCTTTTCCGCGTTTGCCTCATAATACCGCATAACACAGGATGTATTTTTTTCTTTAGCATAACGGATAAAATGCACAAGACTAAAATCAAGCACATTGTCACCTGCGATGACCAGCATATCACTGTCCAATTGTAACGAGTCAATAGCAAATTGGATATCCTTTACAGCGCCAAGGCGCGTCTCATTACTTTCGGTGCCGTCATCAACCACGGTAATCTTGTAAGGTTTGGTTCCCGCCCAATCAACAAAGTGATGGGCATATTTATGGTTGGAAATAACAATGTACTCGTCAACCAGTTTGGACTCATCAATATCATCCAGTAACCAGTCCAGAATGGTCTTCTCCCCTACCTTCAAAAGCGGTTTCGGGAAATTTTCGGTCAGCGGATACAAACGAGTTGCGTAGCCCGCTGCAAGAATTAAACATTTCATAGAAGAAACTCCGTTAGAATAAATCTACACCGTCAGCACTCTGGCAAATGTGGGCAGAGTATTTGCCCTCCAATGCCGGGAATGCCTTCAAATATGCATCTGTGACGCCATTACAAACGCTTTCACGGTAGGCAGGGTCGATCAGCGCCATACAGCATCCTTTGAAGCCGGCACCTGAGAAACGTGCGCCGTAAACGCCATCCGTATTTTTAAGGATATTATATAATTCTATCAATTCATCAGAACCGGTTTCCCAATTTACTATGGAGCTCATACCGGATTCAAAACAAAGACGGCCATATGTGTCCAGGTCCCCATTTCTCCAGGCTTCTGCACCCTGGATTACACGGTCATATTCTGTGAACCAATGTTCTGCTCGTTTTCTCCAGTTCTCCGGAAGTCGATCCTTGTACTGTTCAAATACGTCAAGGGGGACATCACGCATATAGGTCTCGTTAAATTTACCGTACTCCATACCGGACAGCGCTTTTAACGCATAAGCAGCACTACGGCATTCGTCAACACGCATATTATATTTTGTTCCGGCCAAGGAGCGCTCAAGACCCGAAAAGAAGATTGCGATCTCGTAAGGCTTCATATTGGGGCTGGTGGGAATCAGTTCGTAGCTGTCGTCTAATGTATCCAAAAACAACAAATGATCCTTCTTGGAGTATACTTCACAAGATTGATCCAGCTTACCACAAGCAACGCCCACATATTCGTTTTCTGCTCGCATTGCGGTGAGGATCAGCTCGTTTTTAGATAACACAATGCCGTTAACCTTACAAAGCGCAGAAAGAAAGGCGATAATTACTGTAGCAGAACTGCTCAATCCGCCAATAGGCAGACTACCGTCAATGACGCAGCATAAACCCAGCTTTAATGTGTGCTTTTTGGATAACTCAATCACACTTCCGCGCAGGTGATCCGCCCAATCGTTTTCCTTAATATTAGGAACAGAATTGATGTGGAACTGAGCCCGCTTGTTGAATTGCAGACTCGTTGCCTCAATAATGCCATTCTGTTTGACACCGTACGCAATATGAATACCCTTATCAATGGCAAAACCGGTAATTTTACCGTGTTGGTGGTCTGAATGGGCTCCAATGGGACAAATTCTGTAGGGACAGAAGGAAACACCGTCCGGATCACGATTATACATTTTTTCAAAAGCTTCTACACATCGCATAGGTTTCACCACCTTATGTTAAATAGAATTCCTTATACCACTGGGCGAATTTGCGCAGACCATCCCGAAGAGATGTATTCGGTCGAAAATCAAAATCCCGTTCCAGGGCACTTGTATCAGCATAAGTTATAGGTACATCGCCGGGTTGCATGGGTACTAACTTCTTGTGTGATTCGAAATCATAGTCAGAAGGTAGTACACCGGCCCGTACTAATTCCTCAGAAAGAATTTGTACAAAATCCAAAAGATTCTCAGGATTGGAATTGCCGATGTTATAGACGGCGTAAGGAGGAACAGGAAGACCGTCTTTACCGTCTTGTTTCACAGGTGCATACTGCATAACCCGCATGACACCTTCTACGATGTCATCGACATAAGTAAAATCCCGTTTGCAATTGCCAAAATTGAAGATCTGAATGGTCTCCCCTTTTCGCAATTTATTGGTAAATCCAAAATATGCCATATCCGGACGACCTGCAGGACCGTAAACGGTAAAGAAACGCAGACCTGTAGACGGAATATTATAAAGCTTGGAATACGCATGGGCGAGCAACTCATTGCTTTTCTTCGTGGCTGCATACAGAGAAACGGGGTTATCTACCTTATCTTCGACACTGTAAGGCACCTTTTCGTTGGAACCATACACAGATGAAGACGAAGCGTAAACAAGATGTTCAACAGGATTATGTCGGCAAGCCTCCAGAATATTGTAGAAACCAATAATATTTGATTCTATATACACATCAGGATGGTCGATGGAGTATCGCACACCTGCCTGCGCTGCAAGATTAACAACAATAGCCGGCTGGTATTCTGAGAAAATTCGATCGATCAGTGCCTTGTCGGCAATATTTCCTTTAACAAAGGTCCATTTATTGTTCGGTGTTGTCGCAGCGCTTTTATCGATTTCAGCAAGTCGATACTCCTTAAGGGAGACATCATAATAGTCATTGCAATTGTCAAGACCGACAACGTGTACGAATTCGCCGGCTTTAAGCAGAGCCATAACGAGGTTGCTTCCAATAAATCCTGCCGCACCTGTAATAAGTATCGTTTTATTCTTTAATTCAAGATTCTGAAGGTGCATAAATTCACCACCACTTTATCATAGTATTATAGAATTATGTGACAGCAAGTGCATCGGTTTTTTCAGTATTGCCGTTTGCTGCGCCGCTGGATTCCTGATTGCGATGATAGGTAGGCACCATCTTTTCAACCAATTGAATCACAGCTTCCTCTTGCCCATCATAAGCCAATTGCATCAATTTCTGCAATTGCGGAAGGAACGTGTCTACATCCAAATGTAAGGGATTTCCAATGTGGATCAGGTTGTTGGGGGTCTTACGAAGACCTTCTTCGGACATCAGCTTTTCTTCATACAACTTCTCGCCGGGACGTAATCCGGTATATATAACCGGAATATCAATATCAGGTTTTAATCCGGAAAGACAAATCAGATTTCTTGCCAATGTGTCAATTTTAACCGGAGAACCCATATCAAGGACAAATATTTCGCCGCCGTTGGCGTATGTGCCAGCCTGTAGGACCAGAGATGTTGCTTCCGGAATTGTCATAAAATACCGAACGATTTCCGGATGGGTAACAGTAACCGGTCCACCCTTGGCAATTTGATCCTTAAACAACGGAATTACAGAGCCGTTACTGGCCAAAACATTACCAAAACGAACTGCAACAAATCCTGTACTGGGAACAATAGCGCTGTGTTCGATCTTTTGCTCGGCACCATCGTACTCATCTGCATGCATATAAATGGGGTGCAGACCATTAATATTACCATCTTGCACTTTTTGATTTAACGCCTGAATAACCAGTTCACAAATTCGCTTGGAGGCGCCCATAATATTTGTAGGATTCACAGCCTTGTCTGTGGAGATCAAAACAAAACGTTTGCATCCGTGAATCATAGCTGCATAAGCAGTTTTATAGGTGCCGATTGCGTTATTTTTGATAGCTTCACAGGGGCTATCCTCCATCAAAGGAACATGCTTGTGGGCAGCTGCGTGGTACACAATTTCCGGTCTATATTCCGCAAAAACCTGGTTGATTCGTTTGCTGTCTCGCACAGAGCCAATCAAAACCTGTAAGTCCAACTCCGGATATTTCTCACGCAATTCAAGGCCGATAGAATAGGCGTTATTTTCGTATATATCAAAAATAATCAGTTGCTTCGGACAGTTTTTTGCGATCTGGCGGCATAATTCACTGCCGATTGAGCCACCGCCGCCGGTAACCATTACGACTTTATCGCGGATGAACTGGAAAATTTCACCCATTTCTACAACAACCGGCTCTCTGCCAAGGAGGTCCTCCACACTCACCTCTTGCATTGCATTGGTGGTGATATTGCCATCCATCAACTGATACATGCTGGGGAGGTTTTTCAGTGCGCAGCCGGTTTTTTTACAAATTTCCAAAATATCGCGACGCCGGGATGCAGATGCGCTGGGAATACAAAGATAGATTTTGTCAATGCTGTATTTGACAGCGCAATCCGGAATTGCGTCACAACCGCCTACGATCGGAATTGCATCGATATAACGATTCCACTTATTGGGATTGTCATCAATAATGCAACAAACCTTTTCGTTGCCTGCATTTCTGCCTGTGATATCACGAAGAATCATCTGACCGGCACGACCTGCACCAATAATCATAATATTGGTAATATTCTTATCAGAGGATTTTTTAATGCGGCTTCGCTCTAAAAGAACAAAACGGTAAGCAAATCGAATCAATACAACCATACCGGCCTGTAACACAGGTCCAATAATGTAATAGGAAATGGGCATTACACGGAAGAATACTGTAATTCCTGCAATATGGCAGATTGTCACAAGAAAGCACCCAAGAACAATATGTTCAAATTCGCGATAGCTGGCAAAGCGCCAAATGCTCTGGTATAAGTGAAGTGCATTAAAGACAAGAAACACAATTACACTGTAAATAGGTATAAAACGCAAGAATGGCTCCAGATAACCACTCTGCGCAACATTGGAAAATTGGCAGTCAAAACGCAACCATAGTGCCAGAAAAAATGCACCATTGGTAACAAGCAAATCATAAATAACCAGCCAGAGGCTTACAATATGCCAATGTTCCAAAGATTTTTTGGAAGAATTGGCGCCTAAGGTAAAAGGATTTGCGTTTGCTGTACTCGTATTTTCCTTTTGGCTTTTATGCTTCATAGTAATTCTCCGTGTAAATAAATTGGGCTTCGTCTGTTATCTAAAAAAGTTCGTTTTCTAAAAAAGCCAGGGTTTTCATATCTGTGTTTTTAAGAAGTATTTCTCTTGCTTGTGCCATATTTGGCGCGCGCCAACTTGCGCTGTGGCAGTCCGTACCAATAAATTGAATCTTCTTTGCCTTAATGAATTTCAGTGCTGTACGCTGTGTACGATTATCTGTAATAAATTCACAGTTTGATTGCAAGAAAACCGGTAACTCGGAAATACGGTTAAGAAACAAACTGCCAAGACAAGACGGCAAATAGCGCTCAATATGTGCCAAGATTGGCTTTAGACCCCGTTCATTATGAATCAGTTTTAGTTCTAAAAAGGCGCTCTCGCCCCATTTAAAAAATGGCATCTCAATCAAAATATATTTCGTATTTCCAATTGTTAAAGTATCCAACTGATCCCATTGACTCATGCCAGGACTAAATAAAACCTCTGCACCGAGAATTAACTGGGGAGTATCCATGTCAACGGGAAGCACACTGAGAAGACGATCCAATGATTCTTGTCGCTTTGCAATAAATTCGGCTGGATACATCTGCTGCGGATAGAAATGTGGGGTTAAAATAATTCTGTTTACACCATCAGCCTGTTCCATGCGGATCATTTCGATTGATTCCTCAGGTGTTGGGCTGCCGTCATCTATTCCGGGCAGGATATGCGAGTGAAAATCAGTAGTCAGAATCATCGTTACTTTTCTTCTGTCAATTCTTCCTTGTTGGATTGATCAGCAGATGTGCTTTTGCTTTTGTACGCATAGCGATCATTGTACTTATAAGTATGGTAACCGTATGTATGGTCACCAATGCAGTTAAAGATTGATCCAAGAATCTTGGCGTCAACAAATTCGAACTGTTGAATTGCATTTTTCAACACAGCTCGCTTACAGTAATTATGACGGACTACAAGCAACACGCCGTCTGCAAATTTCGATGCAACAAGCGCATCGCTCACATCGTCAACAGGAGGTGTGTCGATAATAATATAATCAAACTGATTCCTTAAAAATTCAATAGCTTGATTCATTTTAGCAGAATCAATCAACTCGACAGGATTGGGAGGAATGCTGCCGGCAGTCAGAATCTTAAAAGTGTGTACACCGTCGTCGCTATAATCCTGCAACAATTCATCCATTCCCATAAATCCGGTCAAGAACTCAGAAAGTCCGGGATAATTGGAGATGGAAAGCTTTGTTGCCAATGTGGGTCTACGCATATCAGCATCGATCAAAAGAACTTTCTTGTCCAGTTGTGCAAGGCTATAAGCAAGATTGATACTGGAAAGACTCTTGCCTTCGCCGGGAATTGAACTGGATACCAGGAAAATCTGGCACTTTTGATTATCAGTCAAGGAATATTGCAACTTTGTACGCAGTAATTTATAGGCTTCTTTTGTTGCAAAATCAATATCCTTACCCCAAAAAGCAGGATTGCTGTTGTTGGTTGTATCCGGTATGCTATTATACGCATAATAACCGTATGGACTGCCGTGATGCTTTTTATAGTATTTCTTCTTAGAGGATAGGTTCATATCCGGGATAATGGTAAGTACGGGATATTTGCAGCAACGCTTCAACTCTTCCTCGCTTTTTATCTTTGTGTCGAAAATCTCAAGTAATGCAAAAAAGCCGACAGAAATAACAAAGCCTAAAAATAAGCCCAATACTGTGTTTTTAATATGGTTAGGTGCGTAGGGACTCTGGGGTATGATCGGATAATCGATAACTTTTACGGAAGAGCCTTCAATAATATCACTAACCTGAGTGGTAATAATATGCGCAATCGATTCCGCAACGGTAGCAGCTACAACAGGATCACTGCAGGATACCGTCACTTTAAATACACCGGTTTCTTTCACAATCAAAGTGGAAATCATGCCGGAAAGTTGTGTATAAGTTAAATCCAGGTTGGCGTAGTCAATTACCTCATTCAAAATATCCCGATTATCCAAAACAGCGATATAGGAGTTAACCAGACTAATGGAGGTAACCAGGTCGTTGGAAGAAATGTTTGTATTGACACCATTGAACGATAACTTATTATTCACATAGAAAGATGTAGATGTACTGTACATTGGGGTCAGAAACTGATATGAAACAAAGAGAAACACAGAACCGCACAAGACGGTTACGATTGCGATCTTCCACAGATTTTTGAGGATTGCATTCATAACCTTACGAATGTCAATCTCGGTTATCTCATGTTCGATTTGGGGATTTTGCATATTGTTATCCATGAATATATCCTCCGTTAATACTTCTAAACTTGCACATTAACTTTACCGTTATATATTTGAAGTGTTGTGGTGCTGATACTTTGCGGGATCGTTCTATGTGTAACAGCGATGCAGGTCTTATCCTTCAGATTACACAATCTGGTCAGTACCGTCGCCTCGGTATTCGCGTCAAGGGCGGAGGTACATTCGTCCAGCAATAAAATTGGGGCGCCTACCAATATGGCACGGGCTATTGCCAGTCGCTGAACCTGTCCTTCGGACAGGCCGGCACCGCTTTCGCCTAAAATTGTGTTCAATCCGTCAGGAAGCTGCTGAATATACTGGTCCATTGCACTGACATAGACTGCTTTGTCGATGTCTGCTTGTGTTGCGCTTGGATTTACAACGAGCAGATTCTCAAGAATAGAACCACTGAAAACAAGGTTTCCTTGGGGAACATATGCAAACAAACGCCGCGTGCTCCGGTCTATTGGGATTTGCTCGCATCCGGAATTAAGGTAGATTCCGCCAATATCTTCCGGCGTATAAATGCCCAGCAACAGTTTTAAAAGAGTACTCTTTCCTATGCCGGATTGGCCGGTTATTACATAAAATGCACCTTTGTGCAGTGAAAACTCCGCTTGGTCAAAAACTAGATCCTGATCATAGCGGAAGGTCAGATTTTTAGCACTTATGCAATCCAGATTGTCATAAAAATCCGAAGGCAGATCGTCTCTTATATCTACAGTTTTGGGAATGCAGTCAAGCTCGTAAAGTCGCTCTGAAGCAGCCAGTGCCGAGGTATATTGGGGTAATATTCCAGAAAGACCGACCAAGGGACCTTGTAGCTGATTAACAAGCTGAATAACAGCAGTCATCATACCAAAGGTAATCACATTATTGAGTAGACCGACTGAGCAAAAAACCAATGCGGCAAAGCCAGCGCCGTAATATAAAATACTGATACAGGCATTGACTAAAAGAGATAAATTTTTACGCTTGCAATGCATCGCAAAACGATCGTTCAGACGGATTTTTGTACGCCGTTCAATCTCCGGTTCGATACCCATCGCCTGTACAGCTAGCAATTTCTCAAGGGTTTCCTGCAAAATACCGGAAACGCGGCCATCTGCTTCACTGACACGCTTGTGTAATTCCTTTAAGTAACGGCGGAGAAGGGCGGTTAAGAGAATAACAATGATTCCTGCTGCCAGCAGTATCAATGCAAACACAGGTGTCAGCGTGGTCAAAATTATAAATGCAGCCACCACTCTTGTAATCATAGAGAATAGATTTGGCAGCAGATTAACGATGGCATCATCCAGGACACGAACATCGTTATTCAATCTGTTTAATAATTCACTGCTATGATATTCAGAAACGCAACGATATTCACTGACCATTAAATCGTGTAGTAGGGTCTGCTTCCATTCTTTATCCAGGGTTGCGTGCATTTTCTCCTTTGCATGCTGAAGTAAGGCGTTGAAAAGAAGAATGCAAACAATGATAAAAATCTGAATACCACAGGCTAAAGGAAAGTCCTCTTTATTCCCTGCAACAGCAACATCAATAATGTTTTTTGTTCCAAGCGCAAACAGTACACCGCTGACGGACGCAAAAATGCTGCAAAGAGTCATTAAAAATATAGATGGAATATTACGGCGAATTTTACTGATTAACCACTTGAAAATCGAACACTTCATTACTTGATATGCCTCCAAAGCCAACGTATACCTCTTATGTATATGTGCCGGATCGGGCGGCTATAGTGCCATAGGCGGCAGTATAGCTGATAGAGGGGATTATTTGTATGGATTTCTTTGTTTTTTCGATAAAAAGATGTTACAACAGCAATCATTTGCCGGTGTTCAATACCTGTTTCGTTATAATACTGATTATCACCGATACAGGTATAGGTATCGCCGACTTTTATGATACGGTGGAGAATGTACTGACCGTTAGGCCGTCTGTACAACGGCAAATCGTATTTTTTTAGCTTGCCGGGTACAGGCGACAGCACAACGCTGTCTCTCCCCTCTTTAAGCATCGGCAGCATACTGATTCCGCTTGGGGAAAAACGCACATTACGGCCTGCTGACAATTCCTCATTGATGAGAGGAATCAATTGGTCCAGTTGTGTTCTTTTAATATTCGAGGAATTCATGTTTCATTAGTGTTGCAACAAAATTCTCAACCGCATTTCTGGCGGTATTCTCATCAACATCATATTCCTTTAATAACGCTGACACCAGGCGGTCTTCATCTGTCTCGTTTTCTAAAAGTGTCCAGAGAAATTTTCCGGTATCATTCAAGCTGATCATCATATTCAGATCAAGATCCCCACCGGCAGGAAGCACAACCGTCTGACCGGCGACCTCCCGTAAGACAAATCCATTTTTTAATTTCATGGTTACTCCTCTTCTCTGCCGGACATAGCACGGTAAGCTACCGTTGCAGCGGCAGTGTCCATATTACAGGTAAGTTTCCAAACCGGAACTGCGGACAACAATTTATCTAAAGTTTCCAGTATGATTATACGATGTTTTTCATCGGCCGGTCGCAGCATCTGATCCAAAATAGATGTGATAGCACGAAAACCGGTATATGATTCAATTTTGTTTTCCTGACCGCGATTTAAAACCGCGATGCCGGCAACAGGAACACGCTCATTTCGGTTGATATCGAATTTACCGCTCCAGGGCGTACCGTATGCATACCAAACACCTTCTTCCAGTCGCAGGGCAGGCTTATCGTCGTTGAGTATATACGCGCGGTCACCAAATTTCTCCAACCAGAGATTGGTATGGGTGGATTTTCCTGTTCCGCTGGGTGCGGTGAACAAGTAGGCCCGATTATCAACCACAACACAGGATGAATGTAGCATAATACCATTATGCAGCAATAAATGTGTGTAGAAGGAAGACCCGGTACACATATACTCGCAATCATCTATGGATAGATACGGAAATTTTTCTTGAAGGATTTCCGGATAGGATCGAATGACAATGTCGGGCTCGCCGGTAACAGCTACCTCGTAAGGAGAAGCCTGGTCGGCAGTACGGCCAAAACTGTCCATTGCGACCCGTAGACCCGCAATCAAATAATGTTTCATTTATATAACCTTTTGTAATTTTATTTAATTAAAGTAGATTTTTCTCTAAATAGGCAAAATTACGCCATTTTCTTCATTATAACATATTGTTTTCCTTATGGCAACAGTAAATTATATCAACTTTTTAACAAAAAACGACACAACCGCTAAGACGGTTGTGTCGTTTTTTATACAGTTCTTTTGGTTAATTTTTCTGCAAGTTGCTGCATATATGAAACATCAGAAAAGCAACCCAATGCAGCTAATGCGGCATTAGTATGATTGCATACCATCTCGTCACAGATATCCAATCCATAAAGGTGTACAAAGGTGTTCTTATTAGTATCAACACCCACTGCTTTGCCTAATTCAGAAGCATTGCCGATCACATCCAGCATATCGTCACGGATTTGAAATGCGAGGCCGAGGTTTTGCGCAAACTGATCGGCTGCAGAAAGCTGTGATTCACTTCCCTCCCCTGCCAATACGCCAAGGATACAGGCCGCACGAATCAACGCGCCCGTCTTACGGCTTTGGATATCTAAGACCTCTTGCTTTGTGCATTGGCGTTTCTCGCTCATCATATCCAACATCTGACCGCCTACCATACCCATTTCACCGGCACATTCAGATAGTATCTCAACAGCTTGAATACGGATATCTGCCGAAAAATCAGACTTGGCAATATAGGAAAAAGCAGCGGTAAGCAGTGCATCGCCAGCCAAAACTGCGGTTGCCTCTCCGTAGACTTTATGGTTCGTTAGACGGCCACGACGATAATCATCATTATCCATACAGGGCAAATCGTCATGTATCAGGCTGTAAGTATGGATCATTTCAACAGCAGCAGCAAATGGAGCTGCTTTTTTCCAATCTCCGCCGCACATCCGGCAGAAGTCAAATACAAAAATAGGACGAAGTCGCTTGCCGCCAGCCAGTAGACTGTATCGCATGGCATCAAACAGTTCCTGTTGCGGCTCCGGTAAATTGAAGAAGCAATGTTTATCCAGATAATCTTCAATATACTGCAGATACTCTGTATTCTGTTTCTCAAAGTTCAGCACGAAAATCCCCCTCAGCAGGCGATCCGTTAGGACCGTTTGTAACCAGTTTTACCTGCATTTGTGCATTATCCAAAAGTTCTGTGCATTTACGGACAAGGTCCGTTCCCTCCTGGAATAAGCTTAAAGATTCCTCGAGAGGGACATCACCTTGCTCCATTTTTCTGACAATCAGCTCCAGTCGCTGCATATTTTCTTCAAAGGTCGGTGTTTTCTGGCTCACAGATATTCTCCTTTACATCGGTTATTTGCGCAGTTGCACTTCCGTCACGAAACAAGATACACACATTCTCACCGGGTGATATTTGTTTAATCGAGGGAATTAAGTTCCCCTCTGCTGAACGGATAACAGAATAGCCACGGGCAATTACCTTCAGCGGACTTAACGCATCCAGTTTTGCGGCAGAGGCCAAATATCGCTCGCGAAAGCGACTTAATGATTGATTTTCAGCAGATATCAAACGGTTAGAAAGCGCAGTTAATAGGTTTTGTTTCTGTTGCAGATAGGCATCCGGGCTTTGTAGCGCCGGACTTGCCGAGAGTATCCGCAACTGACGGGAATAAGCCTGCAGACGATTATGCAAACTGCTTGCAATTGCTGCAGACAGGGCATCCAAATTTTGCCGTAAGGCATCCTGATCCGGAACTGCCAATTCAGCAGCATTAGAGGGAGTAGCGGCCCGCAGGTCAGCCACAAAATCAGAAATCGTAAAGTCAGGCTCATGACCAACGGCGGATATTACCGGAATTCGCGATTCATAGATCGCGTATGCTACCAGAGGGTCGTTAAATGCCCATAGATCTTCAATCGATCCACCACCCCGACCTACAATCAACAGGTCGGCCAATTGGTGATCGTTGGCATATCGAATAGCATCTGCAATCTCCTGGGGCGCTTCAACGCCCTGTACGCGCACAGGAAGAATTCGCACATTACAAAGCGGATAGCGCTTATTGAGGATGCGAAGCATATCATGTACGGCTGCGCCTGCCGAACTTGTAATGATCCCAATAGTCTTTGGAAATTTTGGTAGCGGTTTTTTGTGAGTGGGATCAAATAAACCTTCTGCAGCCAGCTTGCTTTTCAGTTGCTCAAAGGCGGCATACAGATCCCCTATTCCATCCAGCACCAATCCGGTGCAGTAAAGCTGATAGGCGCCGTCACGGGGATAAACAGATATGCGGCCCATTGCAATGATCTGCATACCATTTTCAGGTTTGAACCGCAGTTTTACGGAATTACCCTTGAACATCACGCACTTAAGGGCTCCGCCTTCATCCTTTAAGGTGAAATAGTGATGACCGGAGGGATAAACCTTATAATTACTAATCTCACCACGCACCGCAATTGAGCGCAGTGTTGTATCGCGGTCCATTATGCCCTGTATATATTCGTTGATCTGCGTGATCGAGAGTATTTGTTGTGCCATTCATTACTCCTGTAATCGTTGTGTCAGTACAGCAACACCCATAGCATTGTCTGTTGAATACTGAGGTTGTGAGAATACGGGATTGAGAGGTGCAAGAACCTGCCGTAGCATACTGTTGGAGGCCACACCACCGGAGAATACCACAGGAAGACCTGGGTGTTCTTTTAGTGCGTTCTTCGTGGCAGCAAATACAGCATAGCTGACACACCGCAATGCATAGGCAGCAGTTTCTTCCTTGCTATTGCAATTTGCATAGTATGCTTCCACTTTGTTCTGTACGCCGGAAAGCGAAAAAGTCATCTGCGGGCATTTGACGCGGAAAACATCAGTGTTTTTAGCCTGCTGCCATAATGTATCAAGGTACTTGCCTGCAGGAAAAGGTAAACCAAGCATCTGACCGGTGCGGTCAATTAACTGGCCTGCGGAGATATCAGATGTACCGCCAATACATTGACAGTTTACATTCTTGCCGGCAGGTTTTACCAGCAATAATTCAGTTGTGCCGCCGGAGAGATGCCACGCAAGGTGCGGTGTGTCCATAAGATCCAGACGACCGGCGCTCCAAAGAGAAGCAGCAATGTGTCCTTGTTGGTGAGAACACTCTATAAGTGGCACGCAAAGGGCGTCTGCCAGGAGTTTTGCGTGAGAGTATCCAACAATAAAACAAGG
>JAEIGA010004852.1_pt1 | contig 20694 bp, 23 predicted proteins | sample 9270691 | NCBI WGS metagenome assembly JAEIGA01 (sample SAMN17057246, study PRJNA624740) | gut metagenome | biome: biome; isolation source: fecal sample | host: Bos grunniens | place: China: Xizang | collected 2019 | reverse complement strand
ACAACCATATCTGACTGCTGGCGCATAGTTTCACCCATAAAACTTCCTCTTCGGCTCATTCTATTACGAAATTCTTCATACATAAGAATCACCGCCTTTAAGTTTGTCTACCATATTTGCAGCATCAAGCACATTCTTTCTAAACTGGTCTTCGTCTACTCTCGCATCTTCTAACCAGGCGATAATCGAAAGGATTTTAGGCGTGCTATCAAACAACTTCATTGATCCACGAATTTGATTAATGATTGTCTGTATGCGTTGGTCAAGAAACTCATAGTTATCTTCTTTGAGGTATAATAAAGAAATAATTGCTCCGTAGAAGTATTTCTTTTGTTTTTCTATTTCTGATTGTGGGATATCGCCATAAATTGTTCTCATAGTGTCACCTCATCAATCAAAATAATCATTATCTATATAACTGTCGTCACGAAGCAATTTCTTGATTTCAAGTTTGTACTTTTCGTCGAGTTCCATTAGTTGTTTTAAATGCTCAGCTTGCGAATAACCTTCTTTCTTGGAAAATCTTTGCCAAGTGTTAAGTGTAGATAAAATTTGAGGTCTGAGCCATTCTCTTGCAACAGCCAATGCAAGCACTGTCTTTGTGGTATCCGAAAGATCATTTGCAAAACCAATAGTATCGGCATTTGCTGGATCAAATTTATCACGTTCAGCTACCTCAGAGCGAATCTGAGGAAATTTACCAATCGCTTTTTGTAACCACTTATATAACTCATTAGAGAGATCCTCCTCTGGCCATTGAGCCAGCGAAGGATCTGTAATCTCGCTAAGAGCTAAATTAAAAATTTCAGCATAAGAGGTCATTGGTTTGTACCTCCTTTAATTAAATCATTGTCTTTAATTCCGTTCCCAAAATTTCATCTATGGTTTCGATCTTTCTAAGACTATCTAATGTCTTATCTTTGATCATTGCATAAGCCATATTTTGCACAGATGATTTCATCGAAGCAGGAAGTTTTTTAAGTTGAGCCGTAAATTGTCTAATTGGTAAATTAAAGAGTTCTTTAAGATCGACCGCTTGAACTTCTTCGTAAAGTTTACCAAGGTCAGATTTCCACTCTTCACAAATATCTTCATCTTCAATGATAATCAATGGAGCGAAAAGATATTTGGAACCTAAAGCTTTCCAAGACACTAAATCTTGATATTCAACATCTCTAATATCGCCCTCGTTAGCCCAAATATATCTCATATTTGTCTTTGGTCCAATCAAGATGAGCTTACCAAAAACAACACTACGACACGAAATAAGTTCACTAGGATCGTGTTTGGGCTTATTTACCTTTTTTACGGGTTTTACTTCTTCAACAACTTCAATTTCATCTTCTAAAACGGGTTTCTTCGTATTTGACATAATTTATTTCTCCTTTTGTTCCTATTAATTTAAATTAAGCGATTTCCCATACGCCAAAGACAGTATTAAGAATTACGTTAATACCCATCTTGTAGAGTACTTCGTATTCATAAGACATATCTCTGTTTACATCTTTATCGGTAACTTGGCTAACTTGAGTTTCGCCGTAGTTAACAACTTTGATGAATTTATTAGCTACGCTAGTAGGTATGATGTAGAGTCTATCAGTATCAAGCATATATTCTACGCTTGCACTATTGATAGAAGCACCTCTCTTGAGACCTTGACCAATTTCTGCTACGCGATAGCCTTCCCAGTTGCCAAGAACGCCACCATTTGCATAGTATTCTTGCTTAACGGTTTCAGGAGCCCAATTTACATCAGCCATACCAGTAAGCGAAGAAAGAGCAGAACGAGCACCGAAGATAGTTACATCAGAACCAGTTGCCATCGAAATGTCTTGGCAAAGTTTAACAAGGTCTGCCTTGTTAGCAGTAACAAGTTCACCAGTTTTAACCCAATTTGCACCAAGGCTTTCTTTAGCGCCTCTAAGCGAAGCATAAAGAGCATCATAAAGGTAACGGTTAATTGCTTCTACAACTTTCGTTACAAACTTAGCCCAATCTTCAGCACCGGTGAGAACTCTTTCAAAATCAGAATATATCTTGAGGCCGAACCATTCTCCAGCAACAGAGAAGTGTCTACCAGCACCAAGTCTTTGTCTGATCATGTTGTGATGATTTCCCGATACTTTAGATACACTAAGGATAGAATCGTCTTCTACATAGAAGTCATTTTCATCACCAAGTGCAAGGTTACGAGTATCAACATATTCCATGAAGAAAGGATTTTCCATCCAACCAGAAATAATCATTTCTTCAACGGTTTCTTCGATAATAGTAAATACTAAATCTTTGTTTGCGCGAATAGCACGCTTAACAGCTTGAGGTCTGTCGTTGGGTTCAATACCAAGAGCAGCTCTGAACTTTTCAACAATTACCTTGTTAGCATCAGCTTGGCTATATTCCTTTACATCTTTCTTAGCTGCATCAACAAGCAACTGAGAGAAATTAGCGAACTGAGCTTCGTCATTTTCAAATGCGTTTCTTACAACACTATTAAATCTCATAAATTTAGACATAATACATTTCCTCCTTCACATTCTTACGCAACAGTGTAGCCTGTACCATCAGTCCAGGTAACCTTTGCACCAATAGCGGGAGCTTCGTCGCCTTCTTTAAGACCAAATGCGTCAATAGAAACAGTGAATACATCGTGCTTATGCATAGGATATATTCTTGCGCGTTCGCCACCCTTGTTGTAGTAGTTATAAACTTCTTGATAAATCTTCAAGAAATCGTTCGGCATGGTTTCGGGATTGTGTACGAAATATGCGTCGCAATCTTTTTGAAGTTCAAATCTAACCATAGTACGATTAGAGTTATAAACTATTTCGATTACTTTTGCATCAAAGTCACCGCTAAATGCACCTACAGTGTAATATTCACCTTCTTTGTATGCACCAACAGCAACAAGTTCGCCGTTATCTCTGTCTTTATCCATCTCGCCAGAGAGAATATGACCATGACCATAAACTGCAGAAACTCTCGAGATTTCTGCTATCCAATGTTTGTTAATTAAATCTTGAGCCATAATTAAAGCCTCCTTAAAATTTTTTATTTTTTTTGATTTTGATATTAAAAAAGAACGTATCATCACGTCCTTAAATAATCATTTTGTATTATTATGTGATTATTTATCCTTAAAAAGATTACCATAGGGTTTCTTTTTAGTTTCTTTTGCGCCGAAGTTCAAACCAAGTTTCTTAGTTTGTTTCTTCTCTTCGGTTTTAGTACTAAACGTACCAGTAGCCTTGACATGCGCTGCGAAACACAAATCTAACTTCGTCTGTAATTCTTCAACAGAATAGTTATTTGCGTTTTCAACAAGTTGCTTGAATGCTTCATCATCAGCAAGACATTCATATTCTGCTTTTGCGAAAAGTTCATCTTTCTGTGCTTTTAATTGAGCTGCGTCATAATTATCCTTGAATGCTTTGAGTTCGTTATACTGAGATTCGAGCGCTGAATAGTCTTCTCTCATTTTTTCAATAGCAAGTTTTTCACTTTCAGAAACAATGAGTTCAAACATTTGCTGTCTTTCACCCTTCAACGATACATTTTCACCATCAATTTCATAGTCAAGTCTGTAAAGTCTTCCACTAAACCAACCTTGCATTATAAAATAATTATCATACGTATTTCTAATGAAGTATAAATCGTTATCTTCTTCATCATATTGTGAAATAAGATTATATAAAGCATACGTTACATCTTCATGACTCAATTCAATCGCAAATGTTTTGTTAAACTTGTCTTCCGAAACTTGTTCTGGCTCAAGTTCTGTATTAACATCGGCATCATTAGTCTCTACAACATCTTCCGTTGAATTTTCAACTACTTCAGTAGTGTCAACACCTTCACCTTCATCAGAGACAGAGGGGTCAGTGTTGTTTTCCTCGGAAACGACACCCTCATCAGCAGTTCCAAATTCTTCTTCGAATTTTGCTTCAAGCTCTTCATCCGAAAGACCTTCAACATCAAAAGGAATTTCTTCTACAGTCTTACCATATTTAGTAAGAAGTTCGTTAAACTTATCCATATCTCCTTCACCTCCTTTGTCTTCAACAGTATTTTTTTTATTCAAACTCTCAAGTGTAAAATTCAACTTTTCAAGAGTTTCAATCAATTTTTCTTGATAATTAAATGTAGGTTCTTTGTGACAAAAGTCAGATATGTCTGCTCTTGCGCCAAGCATACCTTCGCCAATTTCATTACCGTCTTCATCAACACCTAAGAGCGTAGTGCCCGCAAAGTAGAAGTCGGTTAAATCAAGATATTTTTCTTTAGCATTATACGACAACTCGTTAATTACAAGTTCACAACTAACTTTTGTGCCATTCTTTCTGCGAATAATGTCCGCAGCTTCAGTATAGCCCTCTGGAATAACTGCATACGCCATAACGTAATCCTTGTCTTTTTCTTTATCATATTCAAGCCAAGGTTCGTCTGCCGTAAAGCAACCAACTTGTTTTTCTATATAGTTAATCTCTGCCTCACCGTCTTCATTTTCAACAATTTCCATATTATGAGCATAAAAATCTTTCGTACCATCTTTGAGTTCATGAATATAAGCCAAGATAGGTCTATATTTTAATGTAGGCATTGCCTTTTCCATATTTTCTTTAGAAATATGAGAACCATTACGATTAACATTAGTATGACAAACCTTAAGTTTTAATTTCAACATACCAGGCATATCATCTTCTTTTGTTTCAAAGAAGCCATTTGTTTTAACAACAATCGGAGTACCAGATTCTTTTGCGCTAAAATCAACAGATCGATTCTGTTCTACGAAGAACTGATATAAATTATCAAGTGTTAAAATTTTCTTTGGCATTTCATTCCACCTCCTTTTTAGTTTTGTTTATGTAAAACTCCAATAAAAAGGAGATTACAAGAATAAAGTATTTGAATACGAATATGTCTTTTTATCAATTTCAGCAAAGCTAAAATTCGTCGGAGCAATATTCACAAAAGTCCACACACCAGCAACATTACTTACTAATTGAAAACCGCAAGCCATAAACTTATTGGCAGTAGACTCATCTTTCGTTATAATAAATTTCTTCTGCGACATAACATCACCTCGTCTTATTCAACAACCTCAACAGCAGTCAAATTTCCAGTGTCATCAACTGTGATTTTAAATTTTTTCGTACTACCTTCGGTTGAAGAATGCAAAATAAATTCCATTGCAGCAATCTTCTCATCAACATATGTTTCGGACGCTAATCCTTCAACACTGGGAATAGTTGGTTTGTTCGTCAAATCATTATAATTGCCACTAAAAAGAGTTGTTGTACTAGGTAAAGCACCAACATCAGAAGCGGTCAAGGTAATATTACTACTCAAAGCTTTACCATTCACTGTCCTAGTCGTAGGAACTGCACCAACTTCAGATGCAGTATATGTGGGTTTATTTGCCGTTTTCGCCCACGCTGGCACAGTAGGATCTGTTTCGGTATATGACGTCAACGCAGAATCTAACTTTGTTTTATATGCGTTCGTAAAATCATTCGTGGATAATCCTTTGCCAGACACTTTGTCTACCTTGTTATTAACTGCAGTTTCAATCTCACTTAATGTATCAAACGTACCTGATGCACCATTAATAAGTTGATCTACCCTTTCATTTACATACTCTGTAACATCCACTCCGCCAACTGCGGCTTCCGCAATTTTATTTCTTGTATACTTTTGGGCAACTGCCAATGTAATTAAATCCATACAGCCACCACCTTATTAAGTTATTTTTAACCATCCAGCTTTCGTTAAAACAAAAGCATTGCCCGTACTTGGGCAAAATGCTTCACTTCCAACAGAAAACTTATTATGGTTTTGGAGCGGAGTTTTCGTACCGTCTACTTCACTAACGGGGAGTGTTGCTACTTCATTGTCACTCTCAAGAATGAGAGATACAAAATTATTACCAAGACCTTGCCCACCAAATTGTTTAATTGTAGCCATAATTATTTACTCCTATATATTTTTATTTCTTATTTTTTTCTTTATCTTTTGTGTCTTTTCCAGCATCGGTTAAGTCGCCTGTATCTTTCTTTGGAGCACCTCCAGTATCAGACCCGCCACTCTGCGTATGGCTACTAACAAGAGGATGTATAAATCTTGTAGTTGCCAAGCCCAGTTTAGTCTCCAACCAATCCATAGCAATCGATTCTAAAGGATCGTATCCAAGCAAAGTCATATACTCTTGCTTTACTGCAAGACCTGCGTTTGCCGCTTTTTCTATAATAGCAATTCTTTCTTTCTTATCATAAGTAACGACATCAATAAATTTAATATATGCCATTGAATTAGGATACTGACGCAAAATTAATTCATTTACAAAGGCTTCCACTTGTTGTCTGATACCTTTTGTTGCCATTAATGCGTCTGAAAGCATACTCATTTCTACTGATGTAGCGCCAGTTAATCTACTAGAGTCAAAAATCTGAGATATACCAGTTTGCTCCATAAGGTTTTGATAACTATCTGCAATAGCATTAGTATCTGATGTCGCATTCTTATCGAATGATACGCTATCAACATCCATACCAGGTGAAAGAATTAACCCTACCTCATCAGGCAAAGACTCTAATGCTCTATTGTAAAACTTTTGTGCAAGAGACAAATTAAGAGCTAAATCATCTGGCGAATTTGAATTCAACAGAGGAATTTTCATTACCAATAATTTGTAAATATCAAGTGAATCTTTTACTGCCATTAATGATTGTAAATCCACAAGGTCAATTAACCCCTCAAATAATGCCGCAAACGGTGGCAATACCAAATCAACATCCGCAATGTCTATTTTAAAAGCACGACCATTGTCAAGTTCCTGCCAACGCAATGAAGTATCTTTTTGATATGCGTTATATTTCTTCTTAAACTCTGGGTCCCAAATATCTAAATAAAAACTATTTGACCCTTGGAAATAAGAAAAGTCATATGCAATATGTAATAAATTATTATATCCAACTGAACTAATCTTACAATACTGCGAATCTAACGGCATTAATAATGTAGTTCCATCATCGTCTACATATGGATAAAAGTATACTATTCCTTCTCTCCAAGCTATTACCAATAATTTAAACATATTCATCTCAAGATTCATTTTGCGGATAAATTTACACGCTTCTTCATAATCTTGAAGTAATTTTTCTTCATCTGGATCTTCGATAAGACTAAAATCTAAATTAACTTTATACGCACTAAAGTCGGGAAGACTGGCGAAGTAATTAATTATTCTACGTAAAGGGAAACTTAAAGTATATAAAAACTTAGCCAAATTTCTTAGGTTTGTCTGAGAGTTAGCTGAATATGGGTTTTGTAAATAAGTTCTCAAACTGTCCTTATTAAACACCGTCCACGTTTTTGTTGCATTTGATGTCAAGTCTATAAGTTGCAAAGCATTTTCGACTGCAGCAAAATATCGTTTAAGATTTTCTAAGTTTTCAGTAAACTTAAGTTCATCTTTTTTGTTTTGTGTTTCTACTTGTTTTTGTTTTTCTGCCATATCCTCACCTCCTTATTATGCGAAATAACTGTGCGTCGTTTTTGGACGCTTAAATTGGAAACTTTGATCTAAATTTCCGATATCTTTCTTTTTAGTTATATGTTCACGACGTTTTTCCGATAAACAATATGCGCACAAACACGCACAATAGAAACGGTCGTCGTGTAACCGATTTGCCTTTTCGGGCGTTAATTCAAATGAATCTTTGCCCGTATCTCTTTTTTTACGAATAATATTAACCATTTCTTCTTTAAGAGCATCAATATTACTTAAAGCAATTTCTTCATAAGAATCCAATTTTACCACTTTTGTTTTAACACAAGAGGCATGTTTAAGCTCGTCTTGCATTTTGGCGGCAATCTCTTCGTCTGAATAATGCTGTTCTTTTAATTTACGCTCTATTTCTTTTTTTGCTTTATTTAATTCTTTTTCGTCTGTTTCAAATATAGTTAAATAACCTTTATTATCATAATCAGTTGTAAAACTAATTGCATCCATATTCATCAATTCGATTAATGCCTCACACATCATAGATTTATACTGCGAAGGGGACATTAATTTGACTTTATCAATTGCATTTGGATACTTAGAAATATAGTCTGCGCTATATTCTTTATCGATAAGCCCTCTATGAGTAATACCTTTATCGTCAACCCAATCTTCCATTAGGTAGTCGGCAATATTAACACCGCCACCACCAGAACCCGCATCAATTAAGACCGCTTCTATATTTTCATAATCAGGAGCATCACCATTATAAGCAAGTATTAATTCTTTAAGATATTTAACTTGATCTGGCGTCTGCATAGGACTTTTACGTTTCTTGCCAACATCAATCAAATTCACGCAATTAACAATTCTACCTTTATATTTCTTAGTTATTTCATCCATATAAATCTCCATAACTAAAATTACAGAGTTATCCCTAGAACGAGCAGGGTCGTAAGCAATAACAAACTTCTTTTTATTTGTGTCGTTATACAATAAAGGAACTCTTGTTTCACTATTGCGGGCAATAGTACCACGCTTAATGATTGCTTGCGCGCCAGCATCAGAAGTAAATTGACAATAATACTCCCTACGAGCTTTCTCTGGATTGGTACGCATTTCAGTTTCAATAGTATTCCTTGTTAACAATGAGTTTACAACTTCACCATGTATCGTAGGTTTAAGCACAACATCACAATCGACTTGTATAACACAATAATCTCTATCACCAATTAATTGTTTTTTAGAGAATTCTCTATATAGCCTATAAAATTCAGTATCCGTATCTGATGCTGAACTAATATAAAACTTTTGGTTTGGTAAGTTAATAGCAAATGTTTTTAACCTAATAGGATCGATAGATCTACCATCCCTATCTTTACCCGACGCAAAGTTTTTGTTAACGGCTGCAAATGCACCATAAACCTTTAACATTTCGGCAGATAAGAAACCGCATTCGTCAAAAATAACCGAACCTCTCTTTCCTCTTTTACGGTCAATATTACTATTAAGTGTTTGTGTAAATGAACCATTATAAAGAGTATACTTAAATCCGTTACTACCATGAGAAAATCCGTCGCCAGCGGCATTATTAATTTCAACTTCATGTTTAAATATATATCCCGTTGAACCCTTCATTTCATCAATGTTATCATTGGCTATTTGTTCAAGTTTTGTAAATGTTTCTTCAGCTTGAGAGCCGGAACCAGAAGCAATATAGCTCCACACATTACAAAACAACATATCTTTTGCCATTAATATTAAGTCTATGACTGTAGATTTACCAAAACCACGACTTGCAAGTACTAGAACATTCGGGCAGTTCCAAGTACGCTGAACAACATAGGCTTGTGCATCCAGCAATTCAATATTAAAGAAGTCATCAATGAAGCGAACTGGATTACATTGATAATATTTTTGTAACTTTGCAATATAAATTAATGCCTCTAATTTTCTTGCAGACATAGCATAAATACCTGGTTTAACATAAATAACATGCTCATCATTAAAAATTGAACCTAACCATTCATCTTCAATTTGTTCTACAATCTTAAATTTATAATCCTTAAAATCATTCATCGCTCTCATCCTCTTCTTGTGTTTCTACATCACCAAATGGCGAGAACAAATCTTTTAAATTAGTGAAATTATCGGCATTTAATAATCCATTATCTTCTAATGTATCTCTTAAATCTAAATTTTCTCTCAAAAGAATTCTATTAATTTCTTTGTACACATCTCTTTCTTTTTGAATATCAATTAACATTTTTCTTTGGTCTGCAACCATATCAGACCATTCAGATTCGTCTAATCGTAATTGCTTCATTATAGATGAGTCACTCATTTCTAATACTTGTTGCATACCACGACAAGTACCTATATCAAATCCATTAACCTCTGCCTCACGCAGATTTAATTCTTTCAATTTTTTAATTTTACCTGTCCACGTATTTTCACCTTTTTTAGCGTTCTTATTATGTTTTAAACTAATACAACTCTGTTCTGCTAATTGACTAATAACATCTGCAACTTTCTTTTTGGTATCCATATAGTTTTTAATTTCACCAGATTGTCCAGTTGCCCCAAGATTAGAAAAGGCTCTAGCAGACATATCATTTAATTTCTGTAACTGTAAATAACCCCTTACTATCTCAATTGAATCGAGAACACGCGTCATATCATCGTTGTTGCCGTCCGCATCAATATATCCAATTAATTGTGCATATAATAATGGCTTATCTTCTTCTGCTTCCTTATCAAAAGGATCATACCCAATAAGCCTAACAACATCTTTCCGATTCTTTTCACATTCTTCAAGAACTTCAGGGTTTTGCGGCAATGTAACTGTTTCAGAGTGAATTTCCTCATTCGAATCCTTGAATAAATCTCCATCTCTCCAACGTAACCCGTTATACTGTGGTAACTTCACATTTTTAATATAAGCTGCCCATACGTTTGTCTTTGGTTTCTCTAAACCTGGATCATTCACTTCACGACAAGAAGCATCCCAAACCACATCTAAATATGGCACATCTGCTCTTTCACAGGCTGCCATTAACGATGTTTTAGTTACATCGCCAAATTGTTTATAGTTATTATTATAATTTCGTGCAATATTTTCTAAGCAAGCCTTACAATAAGGGATGACGCCAACAGAGTTAAATGGATCTGAAGACTTATAAAAATCAGAACGTTTCTTTTCGCTTCCACAACAATAACACAAGAACTTTTCTGTCGCCGCTTCTTTAGTAGTCGCCATAGGTTTCTTTTTTTGTGGTCCCATTGAACGCGCCATAAGCGTCACCTCCTTGTATTATTCTGCTATTTCTTCTTTAACTTCTTCTTTCGCTTTGACTTCTGTCGTAACTTCATCTAAAGCAACCTTGAATTCTTCGGTGTTTTCAAATAAAAAAACACTTTTATCGGGATTACTTTTATTCGGTTTGATATCAATTACAACAAAGCCTTTTTTTAAGAGTTTACGAGCAATTCTAGGGTCTGCAACCAATCTGCTCACTCTCGTGTCTTTTTCATTATTAGTAATCATGTTTTTTATCTCCTTGTTTAATCATTTTGATTTGTTTATAATTTAATATTATATTCAATGCTAGCACCATTTCCTTGTTCTATAACACGCAATATTGCGCCTGGATTAGATGTTTTATTCAAAGACATAGAAAAGCTATCAATACCTATAATACTAGGTACATTCATTACTTCTCTGTCAACACCAACAGTTTCTGCCTTATAATGATGCATATGTCCGCCAATCAAAAGTCTAATGTCAGTATGATAAGTATTAGAAAAATCTTTAATTGCGTTTTCCATGTTACGAACTTCTCCGTGGATACCCAATGCATTGAATCCTTCAATTGTATCAAAAATTAACCCTGTGGGATTAACAGTCATTTCAAAATTTGGATTATTTTCAAGACGAGTACTAATCATTTCTCTTACAAATAGGCCAGTGTTCTCTTCTTTGAATGTGCCTTTTGGCTGACCGAGCATACGCAATTCGGAATGATTACCATACGTCATTTGATATTTAACTTTCACATATTTGGTCAATTCATTAAGCCAATTTGAAATGAAATTAGCATATTTTACAGTACCTTCAACCACACCATATCTCAACTTCATAAGTTGACTACACCTAAGCACACCGTCTGTAAAGTCACCCAAGGCAAATACATATAATGTAGTTAAATCTTCTTTCTTAATAATTTCTAATACTTTATAAAATAACGTCCACATTCTTTGTTCAAAAATTTCTGGACTATATGAGTTAATTACTTCTCCATGAAGTCCATAAATAGTAAACTCCGTACCATAATGTTCATCACCAAAAGCAAGGATTGCGCTCTTAGAAGGCTTGTCTATAACAATTGGATCTGGAGATATTATTGAATTATATTCTTTGATAGCGGAACAAATCTTCTCACAAATTAATTCGTCTCTTGCTTCTTCTCTTAACCATTTATTATATTCAAGTTTCTCAGTTTGAAGTTTTACACGCTCTTTATTGATTTCACGTAACTTCGCGGCTAACTCGTCGGCTGTGCCGTCGCTCGCAGCCCCTTGTTTTACGAACATTGTTTTAGCATCTATATAATTTTTATACTTTTTACGGTAAGCCGATTCACAATAATACTCATCTTCACCATCGCGGAATGTTTTATTCATAAAATCAGCAATTTCTACCCAAGTATTGTCGAGAAATCCATCTCTTTTGGAATTGCCAATTCTCCACAAACACTCTTCTTCAGTTTCATTTTCTAATCGTCTTAAAATATCACTCATGATAATTTTCTCCTTTATATTCTTTTAAATATAAAAAAGAAGGCTTACGCCTCCTTTTTGTCATCATATTGTTTTTGTATTTCACTTCTAAATATCTTTGAAAATTTAGAAAATGGCTTACACGTAGCCGCACATATTATATCTTCACCAGTCTTAGGATTTTTTCTTTGTCTTTCAGGGACAATACTGCAACCAATTTTACATCCATCAACTATCTGCACCGAAACCATTTCATCATCGGCAACTTCAGCAAAATATTCTTTGACAACTTCATCCATAGCTGAAAGCAAAGTTTTAACATCTTTAAGGTAATAACCAGTCCTATCGGCAAGGTCTCTTGCCATTCGATCTTTTGTCACTATCATAATCTTTTTCTCCTTTCTTTTTATTTTTTTATTGGAGCTGGTGGCAGAAGTCGAATCCGCAACCTAGTGAGTACAAATCACTTGCGCTACCAATTGCGCCACACCAGCATATATATAACTCGCTTGATTATTTATACTCGGCAAGCGAACCGAGTGACGGTTTCAAGTCTTATGCGCCGACAACTATATTGGTATCGAGTAGGGGATTCGAACCCCTGTATGCCACCGTGAAAGGGTGGTGAGTTAAGCCACTTCTCCAACTCGACATAATAAGAAAAGCGTTCGTCTTCTGAAACTCCCTTTAATCTCCCCATGTCATACTACGACCAGTATGAAGTACGTTTGAACTTTTCTTATTTCTAGAATTTTCTTTCAGTTATTGATATAACCTATCGTAGCTTTGGCTAATTCTAAACCGCTCATGCTACTCCCTATTTCTACCACTCCCTACGTCGAACAGTAGCTCTCATCAGAGCCATATCTCATCTTGTGAAATATGATGTCTTGGCATACCAAGATGTACTGATTGGCTCCCCGAGTAGGGTTTGAACCTACGACCCTCCGGTTAACAGCCGGATGCTCTGCCGCTGAGCTATCGAGGAATATTGATGGTGTTTTTATTAAGTACAACAACGCCATCTATTATTATTTTTAATTCTTGAAATAGTAGTTCTATTCACTCTAAACATTTCTGCCAACTGAATAGTATTATATTGTGGATTTTCTTGTTCAAAATTAAGTTTAATAAAGTTTACCTGATCTTGTGTAAGCTTGGAAAAACTACATTTTTGACCAGTTGGTGTTAAACCATGATCTCTTGCATGAATTTGATTCTCCTGGTTTGTACACCATTCAAGATTATCAACATTATTATTTGTTTTGTTTCCATCTTTATGGTTTACTTGTGGTAAATTGTTCGGATTGGGAATAAAGAGTTCTGCAACTAGCCTATGAACCTTCTTTCGTTTCCCATGACATACAAAACTCCGATATCCACGGTATTTATCAACAGGACACTCTAAAACCAAACCAGTTTGTTTATTACGTACCAAACCAGTATTACTAACTTCATACATATAATCATAATCTTTCCAAATTTCTTCCATAACTTATACCTCAATTTAATAAAATGGCGACTCTATCGGGGCTTGAACCCGAACTCTTCTGCGTGACAGGCAGATATGTTAACCAATTACACTATAGAGCCATATGACGATTAGGTTTCGCCAACCACACATCTGCCATTTGATACATACCCGCTAACGACCCCGCACTGAGTACCAAGGCTACCGTCTTGCCAAGTATGTTGTAGGTAGTGGCGCATTTTGTTATCTTATCTACCTGTGGTGGAGAATATCGGAATCGAACCGATGACCTCCTGCTTGCAAGGCAGGCGCTCTAGCCAGCTGAGCTAATTCCCCAGATTTAGCCGAGGCGCGTTCATCCACGCCCCGACCAAAGAAAGTGGTCGCCTACGACACTTTCTGTTATTGAATCTATTTGTGCTGTTGTTAACCTTTATAAATCAATAAGCTCACCAGTTTCTTTGTCCACGTTCACAGTGTTGTCATAGTCTTCGTCATATGAAAAACTAAATTTTATTGAACGTCCATTAAGATCTGTAAGCACACTTGCAAGGTTAAATTCACCTTTATCTTCTACGCAAATGGTAATTATATCACCATCAATATCTAAAATTCCGCTACCTGAAATTTTATAATTCTTCTTCATCGTATCTGCCATAATCTTTTCTCCTGTTATTTTTATAATTCATCGGCATGGTTAGAAACCACACCTCTATAATTTTTTGTTAATTCACAAATCTGAGCATAAGGTTCATTTTTAAAATGTTCTATATATGGGGCAAATCCACTATTTTCTTTGTTGTGATATAAGTCGCATTGACCCACGTGGCCTATTACAATTGTCTTGGAACTATCTGAAACACGAGTAAGAACCTTTTTTAGCTCATCCTTATACATATTTTGGCTTTCATCGATGATAATTACTTTATTTTCAAGGTTACATCCACGAAGCCATAAATGAGATAGACAATCAATATAACCAGTTCCTTGTTTTGAATTCATAATTGATTCTTGATTTACTGCCGTATAAGGATTAACCCCTATTTTACCTAAGGCATCATACAAAGGTTCGGCATAAACTCTAGTTTTTTCATCTGCATCACCTGGAAGGAATCCGCTCTTAGATTCTTGAACTGGACTAACAATATATACAATGCCATCATATTTACCGTATTGAACGAGTAAATTTGCTGTTGCTACAGCTATAAGAGTTTTTCCTGTGCCCGCACGAGCATTTGCAAATACAATTAGTTTATTTTCATCCCAAATTGCATCTCTAAACACTTTTTGTTGTTCGTCTAGTTTAAACCCATAAAATTGATGGTTTTTTAATGTTTGAGGTGCGTCCCCAACAACAGTTTGTTTATTGTTTGTTTTTGCCATACAACTCAGCTCCTTACATAATTTCTTCGAAATCTTCTACAATTTTATCAATAACAGCTTTTTCAAGTGCCTCATCTTCATCCATATAAATATCAGATGATGCTTTTTTCTTGTAAAATTTCGGATCAATTTTTGTATGTGAAAGTAAAAACTCTGTCAATTTCTTTTCAAGAGCAGAATAATGCTTTTGAGTAGATTCAACAACAGATTGTTCGCCACCGAGACAAATACCGCCTCTATGGAACATTGTTTGAGTTCCTTTAAGAGCAAATCTTCTATGCCCCGCCACTAACAACTCTGCACCCGCAGAATAAGCAAATGAAAGATTGATAGTCCATACAGGTGTTTTAGATGTTTGAATTGCTTGTATGAGCGTCCAAAGCGTCACAACGTCACCGCCACAAGTGCTAATATATACTTTAATCGGTACCCTTTCTTCAACCGGTTTTCCCTTGTCTTCTTTATTACATTTCATAATAAGTTTAACAAGATCAAGATCGCCTTCAGTAAGGTCATGGTCTAATCTATAAATCCTATCTTGTTCGTCCAAATAAATTTGTCTTAAGTACGGATCAGGCAATTGCAAATTTGCGACGCCCTCTGGCATTCCAACTAATAAATCTTGTAATGGTAATTCTCCCATATTCTGTTCTCCTTTATTTCTTTTAAATTTAGATAAGAAAATACTAAGTATATTCCTTTATATCCATTAGGAAAAATTCGACACTATTTTTTACCAAATCAAAAAGTGCTAGGTTTTTCCTACTAGTTTTTCAATCATTTTGTTGTGTGAGATTTTCGTTACATTTTTCACGATAACGTCTAACTCGTTCCCTTATATGCTCTTTTTCAGTTTCTTCCGCACACATCTCACAATATTTACGAGGTCTAGTTTTACTTTGTTTAATCAGTTTATTGCATCTTTGACACCTAGTAAATCCCTTGCCTCCATTCTTCCAATTAAGGTAAACATAAGCAAGCTCTTGGCAATCAACTTCGTCAAGTTGCAACACAACATCATCGTCATCATTAATGCAATTAACAATTAAACACTTAGTATCGTTCTTTTTAGGGCAATCAAGTAACCCTTTTTGCAGTATATTATGTAAAATATATTCTCTATCATCCGCAGGAACTGATATTCTTGCCAATTTACATAATTCCGTAAGAGAATATCTAACTAAACCATTGGTGAACCCGCTTATAACACGTTGTTGTTTTGCCATACATAATAACACAAATAATACCTTTTCTGCTCTTAAATTATCCAAAGATGAAATAGAATTTAATTCAGATTGGGTAATTTTAATGTTATCAATATGATAAAATGGTGTTTTACGAGCCCTTTTAATAGCATCGGACACTAGGTTTGAATAATAACTCTCATCAAAATTATCATGATTTTTATTCATCCACTGAACAGTTGATTTATAATTCTCTTCGTCGCTATAACCAAGCGAATAAAAATTATATCTTGTAATATATCCAATTTTAGCGATAACGGATTTAACTTTGTCATTATCTCCGTCATACAAACTTTCTGCATAACGCTCCTCATTCAAAATCAACATCTAAATCACCTCCAATCTCTGTTGTAATTATAGAAAACCTCTGTCCACCAAACTCTATATCCCCATTTTCGTCTTTTGTTGGAATATTAAGTATATATCCATTGTTTTTCAGTACATTCTTAAAAATTTCTTCTCCCACTATATCCCATGCAAATGATTTATTTTTATTAGATGTATAACATATATCAACAATAATATTCGCTAAAACTTCACTATCTGGACAAACAGAATAGCAAGCATTGGAAAATTCTTCAATTAATTGTGCCACAAAAGCATCACGTTCTTCTTTTTGTGAATCATTTTTTTTAACGCCCTTCAAAAACAATTGCATATTATCATTATACTCTTCGTGTAATTGTTTTACTGCATTGTACTCATCGGCAGTATATTCCGCATTACTTTTTAATACCGAATAATCAAATTCAACATCTGGAAAAACATTGGTTGTTTGAAACAAGTCTTCAATTTTCCAACAAATCCTATTCATGGTGCCAGGAGCCCTGCTAATTGGCATATATTTCTCATAATTATATATAAACAATTGCTCCTCTTCTGATTTTTGCTCTGAAGCATATAAATCATCAAGATTTTTACCAAAACGAATTTTACAGTTTGATTTAACCGACTTCATATATTTGTCTAGCTCTGATTTTAAATGAGAATAACGATATATAAAAAACCAAGGCTTAATTTCAGCTGCTATATTCGCATTTATCTGTTTGTCGCGAATTATTTCTTCACTATCATCTTCTTCTATTTTAAATAATCTAGGATTTAACCATTCATTCGGTACTGGTCTTGCCACGACACCCTTAATACGGTCAATAGCATTCTGTTGGTAGTTCATCATCGTGCTGATTCGATAAGTAAGTCTCTTGTATTCTTCGCTATTAGGATCAAATTGCTCCCTCAAAGAAATCATATTTGTAGCCTTATTTGTTACGCTGCCTATAGAATCTCCAAACCCATTTATATCTGACTTAATATAATCTTCTTCTACCGGAACTTTTTTTGCAACGCTATCTTGTATACACATTAAAGTAGGCTTATATTCAAAACTATCAAGAAGAATTTGATTATTTGTAGTAAAAAACGTATCTGCATCATAGTCTGCACCGTTACATCTAATTGCCGTCGTATCCCAACCATTGAGCATACAACAAGTTGTTATGTAATTAAACCACTTTTGTGTTTCTTCGTTGTCAACGACCTTAAGTTTACAAACATTTTCGTGACTTGTCATTGGGGCACGAAAAGCAATTACTTCTGGAACATTTTTATCTGACCAAAATTTATGATAACACTCTCCAGCGCGTAACAACCCTGTAACTTCTAAGCCAAACATATTCTGAAGTAATGCATAAGGGTCGCAACCGATAATCGCATAGTCACCCTCAACATCTAAAACTCCAATTTTAGCAGAATTAATTCTTTTTTGAATCATTCGACTAACCTTAGATCTAACATATGGGTCTTTTATAAGCTCTGGGTTAGCCATAATTGATTTACACATCGGTTCCATGTATAATACATTTTTTTCATCAAGTCCTGTACCACACATATATAAAATAAGTTTTCTCCAATCAAGTCCAAGACACTCTTTAATTCTTAAAGTCGTCGGCTCAATCAATTCATCAATTTGCTCATCTGTAAATTTAAAATCTTGCAAATACTGATAATTTGTTGTATGTACATTACGAAGTTCGTGTGGTGCGCTCTTTGCGATACAAAATTCATAACCATTTTCTTCGCAATTTTTTATATAATCATCACATCCAGCATATGAATTCCACAATTTTAACATAGAAACAGTAAGAATTACATCTGCATCTCTTACATCTCTTTCATCTCCCCAAGCGTCTTTGATAATATAGTTATGGGCAACTTCTTCTGCAAATTTTTTAAAATCAATGGTGAAAACCATACCTTTTAAGAACGCACAACGCACATTATATCCCGAAAGTGGCTCATCTCCCTCATTTAATTCTTGTGCCCACTTAGCACTCATTTCGGGTGTAATAAACCCCATACCATCGCAAGTATTAATTTTTATTATTTTTTCAATAGGTTCAGTCACGCTCGGCCAATCTGGGCGTTTTTCACTATAACCGGTGTCTTTTACCTCTCTAATAATGTCTTCAAAACTTGTTTCAACATCATCAATAACAATAATTCTAGGCCAAGGAACTTGAATACTTGCAGAACACGCCAAAGCAAAATACGCGTTTAGTTTTGCGGGAATAAATTTATAACCTAACTCTTTTCCGTTATAAGTTTTAACATCTTCGCCATTTTTGGGACCCTCATAGCGACCATTATTAATCTTTTTTATAAGTACACTATGAATATTTTTGTCTACAAACATAATAGTACTCTTTTTAATTGACCCCGCTGTGCCTAAAAATCTCTTATATTCTACGGTTTTTGTAGTATATCCATAATCAATTGTAATTTTAAATCCATGTTTACAAGCGTATTTATAGTCTTTTGGCGAATCCATGACGAGCATCATATAATGGGGTTGAAACTGCAATTCATACAATTTATCGTATTTTTGACTGATTTTTTTCTTATTTTCTAATGAATTTCCTTGTTTTTTAAGATATTTAATATCTTGTTTTATCTTTGATGCCTCGATATCGGCATCGGGTTTACCAGTTAACTCCGGCATCCACCGAAGAACTTGAGACGATCCCAAACTAACAACTAGTTGTGGTCTACGTCTAATTTCATTTAGCTTCAGAGTTAAATGCCAATTATTCTTCGATAGATACCCAGTATTAATTTTTAACACAAAAGTTTGATTTTTTTGTGATTTTGCCATTTAGTCCACCGCCTTAATCATTTTGTTTTGTTAATATTTTATAACAAAATATCAAATTATTCAACCTTTAATACAACACAATTTATCTTACCGCTATATGCCACGCAGCCATCTATTGCAACAATACCGTCATCTACAAAAGATTCAAAAGATTTCTCCCAATCCTTTCTATTTTTTTCAGGCCACTCTTTACGTTCTTGTCTAATATGTGACCAACCCCAACTACAATGCCAATGACCACAAATAATAGTTTTATCGGGTATAGTCATGCCTTGCTTAAACGCTTCCATTCCATTAATCCAACGGGCATCTTCCCAATAGTTCTTACGTCTATAAAACTCAACATCGCTCATATCTGCCGAAGCTCTCCAATTTTCATATATACCAGTAAACGTTTTTCTAGCACGATAAGGATTAATATCATCTGTTTCAAGCGGAATCCAACCATGTACCAAGATAACATCACCAATTTCCGCATAATCAACACTATTATTACTTATAAACTCAAGAATTGGCTTCATTATGCCGTAAATTCTATTTCTTTCAGTTTCATCGAGATCATAAATTTTATACTGGTTATCTATACCACAAAACTGACAAACTGTTTTTACCGTTCCGTTACTAAAATGATGATGACCAGGCAAATGTCCCGATGCTATATCATCTACACACCTAAAAAGCAAATCTTCGTGATTGCCTCTAATGTAAATTAGCCGATTCTGTTCGTGTAATTCTTTTACAAACTCAAATAATTCCACTGTTTGGTCTCCTCTGTCAAAGAGATCGCCGCATACACATAAAATATGGTCAGGATTATCTCTTTCAAAACCTTTTTCATCGAGCGCCTCCATCATTTCATAAAAAAAACTATGTACATCCGATACTACAAAATATTTTTCCATTATTTATTCTCCTTTACTTCAAATCCAAAACACCATTTAATCATTTTCTTCTGAAACCAATTAAATTTTTTATCTACACCAATTTGAACACCTGGGTTGTCACCAATAATAATTATTGATTTTGGTGGTGGTGGGGGATAAATGCCCCATCCTGTTTTAATTTTACCTTTTTCTTTTGAAATAATATAATCTTTATCCATATTGTTTCTCCTTATTAGTTATCAATAACATCAAACATATCAGTTTGACCTGGTAATTGGTCGCTT
>JAEIGA010004851.1_pt1 | contig 20696 bp, 16 predicted proteins | sample 9270691 | NCBI WGS metagenome assembly JAEIGA01 (sample SAMN17057246, study PRJNA624740) | gut metagenome | biome: biome; isolation source: fecal sample | host: Bos grunniens | place: China: Xizang | collected 2019 | reverse complement strand
CCAAGCCAATTCATGGAGAACTACTGCTACCACCCAGAGGTGCTGAAGACCTACGCGTTCCACTACCAAACAGGCGAACTGATCCCAGAGGAGTTGGTGGCTAAGATCAATAAGGCAGGCACCTTCAACCAAGGTTTCGTACAAACCGAGTTGCTCAGCTCATCTATCCTCGATATGGACTACCACAAGATGACTACCACCGAGGCGTTTGATGTAAACGCATTCGAGGAGGCTTCTATGAAGAATATGCAGATGATTCCTGAGATCATCACTCGCTATCGCTCAACCTTCTATAACCACATCTTCACCACAGGTTATGCTGCTGGCTACTATAGCTACACATGGGCAGCCGTATTGGATGCAGATGCGTTTGCAGCGTTCGAGGAGACAGGCGACATCTTCAACCCAGAGATGGCGAAGAAGTTCGCTCGCCTCTTGGAGCAAGGTGGTACACGCGATGCGGCGTTATTGTACCAAGAGTTCCGTGGTAAGGATGCTGATCCTATCCACCATATGAAACGCTGTGGATTTTAAGACTACCATCTAACGTGAGGTATTTCTTGCTCAACATATCTCAAAGCAACCCTATTAAGACCACATGCTTGGTTAGTATAGGGTTGCTCTTTTGGACGCTTTCACTGATACCACAAACAAGATTGTTCGTACCAGTGCTGACAATGATTTTATCAGCAGTCAATAGTTTTATGCTGAGTGCTGCATTCTACAAAACGGGGAAGACCAAGTTTCCTTCACCATTCGTAGGCCTAACATACTGGGTCGGGATTTCAGCCATACCAACACTGCACACTTGCTGGCAAGTACAAATGCTGGCGTTCTGCATACTAACTATTGCCATTTTATTATCCGGCATCAAACACCAGTCAGAGGCTATTGAAGAATCGTTTTTATCCACATTATTGCTATGCTTTTTTTCCCCCATGCGAGTAATTATGATTACGGGAATCCTATTGCTCTGGGGATATCTCATTATCAAGGGAGAAATGACATGGAGAATGTGGGCCGCATCATTGATTGCTATTGCAATACGCGTACTTTTAATGATAGCACTATATCACTACCAAATACTGGAATGGTATTGGATAGAGAACATTCCACTGCTCTCATGGCAAGAATGGGGTACCTTCGTGGGATTATTTATTGGCATAGTGATTACCACACTATTACCTATTCACAAAGCAACCGTCACCAACGGATCTATTTATAGCATATTCCTGCTTGCCTTAATGATAACAGGATGCGTCCTTCTACTATGACAAAACCTTAGATAATAATAAAAACTAATATATGAAAACACGCACTTTCCATCTCATCTTATCCGCAGCGCTTGTACTAATGGTACAACCACTAAGCGCAGTCAACACATTCTCTCCGTCCACAGCAGATAGCCTTATTATGGAAGCTATTCATGACTCTATCGTTCCCGGAGCAGTATTGTGTGTAGTAGAAGAGGGAAAAATCACCTATCTACAAGCGTATGGTAATCGAGCCATAGTGCCTGCTGTAGAACCAATGACCACTAATACTATTTTTGATCTCGCTTCTGTGAGCAAGCCAACAGGCGCAGGTACCGCCATGCTATTGTTATGTGCTGAGGGGAAAGCATCGGTAGAGGACTATGTAGCAAAATATATACCTAATTACCATGCAGATGTGCAGATCCGCCATTTGATGACTCACTACTCGGGCCTACCATCATATATGAATGCTCGACGATTAGATAGTATTTTCCATGCGCGTGGAGCTGAGTATGATCAATATCCAGATTTTATGATTGACACTATTGCTCGATGCAAGCGTCCTTCTGCTGTGGGTGAGAAATACAGATATTCATGTTTGAATTTCATCTCCTTGCAGCGAGTAGTAGAGAATATCGTAGGTACAGATATCAATTCTTATCTACGCAATACCCATTACAAGATGCTAGGAACACCCACCATGGGTTGGTTGCCCAACGACTCTCTACTCCATCGCATAGCCCCTACCGAATGTACAGATACCGTTTGTCTTCGAGGACTGGTACACGATCCTCTCGCCCAAAAATTGATGAGAGGGATCTCTGGTAATGCAGGAGTATTCGCCACCGCAGAAGAGGTAGCAACTTGGGCTATTTGGTTTATGAATCTTGATGAAGAAACCCGCGTCAAGGGTTGTAATGCAGGTTTATGGAGGGATAGTGTGACTACTTCTATGGGTATAGAGACCCCAAGTTGTCGCCACACAGGTTATACGGGTACAAGTGTGACGATTCTGCCTAAAGAAAAGCGTGCATTGGTATTACTCACCAATCGCGTTCACCCAAAGGATGAACATAACCTTGCTGCTCTACGCAAGGCGTTAAACGCACTGCTAACCCCTTAATACTTGATTTCTCGGAAATACTCCAAAATAACTTCCCCCATTTTAGGGCTCTTATAGATGTGTGAGCCGTGGTCTTCTCCTGTAAGGAAGAGGACTTTACCTTGTGGAATATTCTCGGCAATCTTGCGCGTGTGCGCGGAGTCTATAAGGTCATATTCACCTGCTACAACGAGTGTAGGGCATTGTATCTTGTGCATATCATCAAACGTCATGAGCGGTTCATACAACATCATTTTGACTAACGGCGCAATAGAATCATTCTCCTTTTGTTTGGAGAAATCTGCCCAGAAGTTTGCTTCTACACCCTCTGGAAATATATTTGCTCCACTCGTGATGATAGCTCCAGCTGTACCAGGATGCAGGACCTCCATCTGTAATGCGATATTTCCTCCATCGCTCCAACCAAACAATGCCGGTTGTTCAAGATCCAATTCCTGAATTAGTGCATATACATCTTCGGCCATATCGGCATAGTGGTATTCCTCCAGCGGGGCATTAGCCCCCTGTCCACGCGAATCAAGCGCATACACCAAATAGCCAGCAGAATCTAGTTGATCGACCATCACAGATAAATGATCATGTTCTCCGCCATTACCATGAAGGAGAATAACCGGCTTGGCATCTTCTTCGCCTTTAATCTGATAGACGATATTAACGCCATTAACATCGATGTTGCGGATTTCATCTAGGTGTTCAGAACGAAGAATCACCATGAAACTTAACCACATACTAGCGAAAAGCAACAGAAAGGGATACTTTGGTTGTTGAGTGCCTTGCATACAATTTCTTTATTGAAGGTTTTACTAACAAATAGTGCCTAACATTCTCATGTTAAGCACTATCTTTTCTTTTTGTACCGCGAGCGGGACTTTCTACGTAAGTCCCTTGCAGCACTAGCGAAAACAAGCTCGAAAACATCTTCAAGCATGCTTGAGCGCTTTCGAGCTTTCTTTCAGTACCGCGAGCGGGACTTGAACCCGCACAGCCATCACTGGCCAAAGGATTTTAAGTCCTTCGTGTCTACCGATTCCACCATCGCGGCTCAAAATCGAGTGCAAAGGTACAACAAAAAAAGCACATACGCAAATCCAAGTGTGTTTTTTTTGATTTTTTATTACTCAGCGTAGGCAATATATCGGCTATTCAACAACAAACAAGAATCGCTATTCTGCTTATTTACAACAGTTTAGCGATTCTCACATGTGACCCCGGTGGGATTCAAACCCACGACCTTCAGAACCGGAATCTGACACTCTATTCAGCTAAGCTACGGGGCCTCTCGTCGGAATTATCAAGAAAGAATACTCTTAATCTCGGCGACCATTAAAGATGCCAATATAATATATTAGTGTACCCAACGAAGATAGTGCTGCCACCACATATGTATAAGCTGCACTTCGCAAAGCAGATGACGCCATCGGTGTCGTTTGTCTGTCCGTAATACCCGCTTGCTCGAGCCAAGCTATTGCTCGTTGACTCGCGTTGATCTCAACAGGCAAGGTGACAAATGCAAACACCGTAGTGATCGCATACATGATAATGCCAGCTAGAAGGAGTTGAGGGAAAGTATGTAACAAAAGTATACCACCTAACAACAGCCATGTTATCCACTTAGACGCAAAATTTACTACAGGCACTAGTGCACTACGCATTTGCAGAGGTGCATATGCATAAGCATGCTGGATGGCATGTCCACACTCATGAGCAGCTACCGCAGCAGCTGCCACATTATTGGATAGATATACCCCCTCCGAGAGGTTTACCGTTTTGTTGGTTGGATCATAGTGATCGGTCAGGCGTCCCGGAGTAGATATGACTTTGACATCTGTAATACCATTATCACGCAACATCTTCTCTGCCACCTCTTTTCCCGTTAATGGAAGATAGACTTTAGAATATTGCTTAAAGCGATAATTGAGCAACGCACTTACTCCCCAACTAGCAAGAGCAACAATGATAAATAAAATAAAATAGTCCATAGTTTTGATTTATATAGTTTATGTTGTTTCTTCCTCTTTTAGTTATTTATTTGCCTGTTTTTTTCTTTTACATGTTTTGCAATGACCATACAAATACAAAGAATATCTTTCGAGTACAAAGTTAGACATTTTTTTATCTTCTAAGACGCGTGTAAAGGTAGAGTCCTTAAACTCTCTAATACGCCCACACTGCTGACAAACGATATACACGGACGACCCTTTCATATATGTCAGTTCATACTGTCCAGCTCGTATGCCATATTGTTTCTCAATATGGCGAATAATACCCGCCTTTTCGAAGAGCTCAATCGTATTGTAAACCGTTGCGCGGCTTATGAGAATCTCAGAAATCGAACTTCGCAACTCCTCAATGGTGAAACGCTGCAAATCGCATACCGTAGATAAAATATTAAATCGCTCAGGAGTATAACGCAACTTGTGCTCATCCATATAAGCACACAATTGATCATAAGCTTTGCGATATAATTCTTCCTTTGTATGAGGCATACATTATATTTGTTTCTTGTACGCGCGACGACGCTTATGGTATTTATGTGGGAAGGCTTCCCAGTGGCCAAGATTCTTGAAGTTAGTTTCCATAATAGCTGTTGTCTCCAGGCGTTGGATACCATATTTTACGAAGTATGGATGCTGGTCAGCAAAGATCACTGCGTTCAAACCACGATCTTGATAATCTGGTCGAACAGCAATTAGGAGAAGATCGAAAGCCTCGTAATGATCTGCGTTCAAAGCTTTAAGCAAGTGATACCAGCCAAATGGGAATAATTTACCTTTACACTTGCGCAATGCATGTGAGATGTCAGGCATACCTACTCCGACAGCTACAATCTCATTATTCTCATTAACAACGATTGTAATGAAATCATAGTTAAGCAATGGGAAGAAAGATTCGCAATATTGCTTTTTCTGTCTGTCTGTGAGAGGTTGGAAGTTATATAGTTTTTGATATGCAGTATCAATCACATCCATATACTCCATTCCATACTTAGCCACCAATTCTTTGGTATTCTTTACTTTATCGATTCTCACATGGCTGCGTTGCTCAACGATTTTAGCCATTCTTGCGTAACGCTCTGGCAATTCTTGTGGTGGATAAATCTGCATCTCAATCCAGTCGTTATCCTTCACAAGTCCGTATGTATCAAGATGTTTCTCATAGTATGGATAGTTATACAGCGAAGCCATTGGAGCCAAGTATTCAAACCCTTCAATGAGTAGTCCTTGGTGATCAAAATCTGTAAATCCAACAGGGCCGTTCAGATCATCCATACCTTTGCTCTTACCCCATTCAGCAACCGCATCAAGCAAAGCCTTACTAACTTCCATGTCATCGATAAAGTCCATCCATCCAAATCGCACACGATTGATTCCCCATTTGCGGTTCGCCTCGTGATTGATGATACCAGCAATTCGTCCTACTGGTTTTCCATCTTTATAAGCCATGTATAACACATTCTCACAAACCTCAAAAGCAGGGTTTTTCTTTGGATCAAATGTATTCACTTCGTCTGCGATAAGAGCAGGACAAAAATACTCACAATCTTTGTAGAAATCATTACCAAATTTTACAAACTTCTTAACTTCTCTTTTTGTAGTTAGTTGCTTAATTTCAACAGCCATAATGTATTCTTATTAAAAATTAGTGCGCAAAGGTAAATAATATTTTTCAAATTAGCAAAAAATATCGGTAAAATAAGATTAATAACTAACTAATCACTAACTATTCACTAACTAATATCTAATTAATCACTAAGTTTTTAGTTTCGTGTTTAGAGTCAAGTGTTTGATATTTGACTGGGAAAAGTGTATTGTATTTTGCATATGTGAGAAAAAAGTTGTACCTTTGTCGCGCAAAATATATAAGGATGACAGATTTTGAATTATATATGCATCGTTGTTTGCAACTAGCTAGGTTAGGAGAGTATTATGTAGCTCCTAATCCCATGGTAGGTGCAGTATTGGTAGAGGATGGATGTGGCAAAGCAATAGATGCAGAGACGGCTGATTCGCGCATCTTGGGCGAGGGTTGGCATATGCAATATGGAGGACCTCACGCAGAGCCAAACTGTCTGCGAAATGCAGAAGAAAAGCACAATAATGAAATTGATTATAAGCGATGTACATTATATGTAAGTTTAGAGCCTTGCAGTCATTATGGCAAGACACCTCCTTGTGCAGAGTTGATCATTAATAAGGGAATAGGTCGTGTGGTGGTAGGATGCTTGGATCCCAATCCACGCGTAGCAGGCAGAGGTGTAAAGATGATGCAAGAAGCTGGTATAGATGTAGTTGTAGGAGTATTGGAAGAGGAGTGTAGAGAGCTGAATAAGCGATTTATTTGTTTGCAAGAGAAGAAGCGTCCATATGTAGTATTGAAGTGGGCCCAAACGGCAGACGGATTTATTGACATAAAACGCACAGGAGGTAGTCCGCTAGTGATTTCCACTCCGATAATGAAGCAATTAGTGCATGAGCAACGCGCTAAGAATATGGCTATCATGGTAGGAACAAATACGGTATTATTAGACAATCCTCGATTGCTGACCACTCATTGGAGCGGGCGCAATCCTATTCGTATTACCCTAGATAGACATGGAGTGTTACCTGAAAATAGCAAGATATTCTCCAATGAGGCAGAGACAATAGTCTATCGAGAAAATACAGACTGGGAATATATACTAGCCGATTTGGGCAAACGGAATATTCATTCTGTACTGGTAGAAGGCGGTAGCATCTTGCTGAATCACATATTAGAGACTGGTCTATACGACGAGGTACATGTAGAAGTAGGAAACAGAGAGATTGGGCATGGAGTAGATGGTGTGAAAGCACCTGAGTATGCGTTCCGAACAGCACCTAAACAAATCGACGGACATCGCGTATATATTGAGAAAAAACGATAAAAATTTGTATATATTAGAAAAAAGTTGTATCTTTGCGAGTTAAAATTAGTAATATGAAGAAATTTGCGTTTGCGACATTAATGGTTTGCTCGTTGCTTGGCTGTTCTAAGTTTAAGCAGCAGCGCATGGAGGGTGTTATAGCAGAATACCACGGAGAGTATATTACCCAAGAGGAGATGAATAGTTTGACGGTAGGCTTGTCACCAGAAGATAGTGCTCGTGTAGCAGACCAATACATACACCAATGGGTAACCAACATGTTGGTTTGGAACGAAGCAAAAAGTCTCAGCAGCAAGGAGATAGAGCGCAAGGTAGCAGATTACCATCGTTCGTTGTGCTTGTACGAATGGGAACAACGCGTAGTGAATCAACGCATGTCGCAGATTGTAGAGGACAGTATGGTTATGCAGTTTTACGAGGACAACAAGAATCACTTTGTTCTCAATGATGCAATAGTAGAAGGGGCAATATTGGTGGTTCCGAATGGAGCTCCAAACATGGATGGATTGCGCAACCATATTTCCCGTTTGGAAAACGAGGCTGACATCGAATGGGTAGAAAAATTTGCGTACCAATATGCCACGGGATACGAACTATTTATAGGAGATTGGAAGACTGGTGACCAATTATTACAACGAGTTCCTGTGGAAGCCAAGACCTTCCACAAACAATTGAAGCAAAAGCAACAAATTGAAGTTCAAGATTCAATCAACACATACCTGCTGCAAGTGACACAAGTCTATCATGCTGGTGATTATGCCCCATTGGATTATGTTCGCTCAGACATTGAGAAAATGTTGTTGAGCCAGCGTCAGGTAGAGTTCTTGCATGAACTTCGCGATAAATTATACAACAAAGCAATACAACAAGGCGAATTGAAGATATATGAATAAATCATTGCATTTGGCCGTTAGCTATGGATTGTTGGCTATCGGCTGTTGGATTTTTAGCATAAGTAAAACACAGGCCCAAGACAACATTATTGATGAGGTTGTATGGATAGTAGGTGAAGAGGCTATCCTGCGCAGCGAGGTAGAAGAAGAGCGTCTGCGTGCTCAGTATGAAGGAACACCTATTGCAGGTGATCCATATTGCGTCATCCCAGAGCAACTGGCTATACAAAAACTATTTTTACACCAAGCAGAGTTGGACTCTATCGAAGTAAATGAGTCAAGCGTAAGTAGCCAGGTAGATATGCGTATGAACTACTATATTTCTCAGATTGGCAGCAAGGAAAAGATGGAGGAATACTTCCAAAAGACTAGTAGCGAGATACGCGAGGAGATGATGACCGGCGTACGCAATCAGATGATTATCCAACAGATGCAAGGTAAGTTGACAGAGAATATTTCCCCTACTCCTGCGGAAGTTCGTAGATATTACAGCACTCTACCAGCTGACTCTATCCCTATGATTCCTGCCCAAGTGGAGGTGCAGATATTAAGTATGGAGCCTCCAGTATCATTGGAGGAAACCGAGCGAATCAAGACTCGTCTGCGTGAGTTTACCGATCGTGTACATAGCGGAAATGCAGATTTCAGTATGTTGGCGCGTTTGTATTCAGAGGATGTGGAGTCTGCTAAGCGAGGTGGTGAATTGGGTTTTGTAGGCAAGGGCCAATTGGTCAGCGAGTTTGCAGATGTTGCATTTAACCTGAGTGATCCAAAGCGTGTATCACGAGTGGTAAAAACAGAGTATGGTTACCACATCATTCAGCTGATTGAGAAGAAAGGTGATCGTATCAATTGTCGTCATATCTTGCTCAAGCCACATGTGTCTATGGACGACAGGGTGAATGCTCTAGAGCGTTTGGATTCTATCCGTGGGCTGATGGTAGATAGCGGATTGGTGTTTGAGTTAGCTGTTGCACGCTATTCAGAAGACAAAAACACGGTAATGAGTGGTGGTGTGATGACCAACCCAAATACAGGTGCTAGCAAATTTGAATACCAAGATCTTCCACCAGAGATTGCTAAGCAAATTTACAGTATGAATGAGGGCGACATTAGCAAGCCTTTCGTAATGATGGATCGCACCAAGAACAAAGAGGTGTGCGTAATCGTTAAACTCAAAACCAAGCGCGATGCACATAAAGCAAACCTGGTGGATGACTTCCAAGTGATCCGTCAAATGCTGGAGGAGAAACTGCGTGCAGAATTGATTGATCAATGGATTCGCAACAAGCAAAAAGAGGTGTATATCCAGATTGATCCTGCATGGCGCGGATGTGATTTTGAATATCCTAACTGGATACACTAAACCTTAGAAGTGAGAATATTACGCGGCATATTGATGATGAGTTGTTGGCTCTTGGCTGTGGCTGTGATGGCACAAACCAAGTCGCCTCAATTGGTATATCTAGAACACTCGGAGACCTTGTCCTTTGACGAGGAGCGTTTGCCTGATGCACAGATATTGAAGGGGAATGTGTGTTTTCGCCATGACTCCGCATTGATGTATTGCGACTCTGCGTACTTCTACGACAAACAAAACTCGCTGTATGCTTTTGGTAATGTGCATTTGATTCAAGGCGATAGTATTGAAGGTTTTGGAGATAAGCTCCACTATAATGGCAACACTAAGATTGCTAAATTTCGTAAGCATGTGAAGTTGATTCACAATGGTATGACCACCCTGCGAACTGACAATATGGATTATGACCGTATGCAAGATGTAGCATACTATTTCTCGGGAGGCACAATAGAAGACACGGTGAACATCCTAAAATCCATACGAGGACGATATACGCCAAGTAATAATCAAGCTATTTTTAGCGGAGAAGTGGAGCTAGTACACCCTAAGTACACATTGACCACCGACACCTTGTGGTACAATACGGGAACCAATCAAGCAGATTTGATGAGCCCAACCACGATTGTGTACGAGCACGAAACCACTATCTTATCCTCCAAGGGATGGTATAATACCAAGACCGAGCACTCTATGTTGCTAGACCGCTCGCAGGTCATCCACGCAGATGGTATGACCCTCACAGGTGACACTATCTACTATGACAAGGCCTTGGGATATGGTAAGGTATTGGGTAATATGCAGAGTGTGGACTCCACCAATCACCTGACGCTGTATGGCAACAAGGGTGAAGTTTGGGAGAGTGATGATCATGGCTATGTGACTGATAGCGCTTTGCTTGTAGAGTGGTCTGACTCCACCATGTACACCTATATGCACGCGGACAGTCTGTTTACCGATCATATTCCGTATCAGACATACCATTTGATTAAGAAAGATAGTATCTTGGTGGATTCAGTATGGCAACAGCCTACTCCCGACACCTTGTGGATTGATACCACATACTTGCAAGTGAGAGCCCACTACAATGTGCGTATCTATCGCGAGGATATGCAGTCGGTTTGTGATTCAATGCACTATAATGGCAGGGACTCTATCGCCACTCTGTGCGGAGATCCAGTGTCCTGGAATGAGAACAACCAAGTATCAGCCGACACGGTGATTATCTACAGCAAAGATGGTGCAGTGGACTATCTACATGGTATTGGTAATGCTATTGCTATCAAGCAAGATAACGAACAGGAGTTCAACCAAATGGCTGGCAAAGAGATGTTTGCCTATGTCAGGGATGGGGACTTATATATGGTGGAAGTGCAGGGTAATGCAGAGACGGTGTTCTATCCCCGCGAAGAAGACGGAGCAGCTATGGGTGTCAACAGAACGCAAAGTAGTTTTGTGACACTTTATCTGGAAAATAGACAGATACATCATATTCGTTTCACCAGCAGCACCACAGGTGTGATGATTCCTACGAACCAAGCTACTGACGAAGATAGATATCTAGTCACATTCTTCTGGGCTGAACATGAGCGTCCACGCAAACCTGGAGATGTTCTGCTACACCCAACACGCACTCCAAGACCTGATGCTGCTGTCATATCTGCATCAGCAGAAGAAGAAACAGAAGACGAAGACGAAGAATAATTAAGCAACTCAACAATAATGAAAAGAATTTTAATCATCTGCGTCATTGCGATGACAATGACCTCACTTCATGCACAAGAGTACTTAGGCGTACAAATAGGTTACGCCAATCCTATTACTCGCCTCAATGTGGGAGATAATAAAAACACATTATTTCCTACCTCATACCATGGTATGAAGATCGGTTTCGTGTATGATGCTACTCTCTGGAAGGGCCTTGGCGTTTCTATGGGACTGAACTATACTTTTGGTGCGAATGTTACAGATTGGACACAAAAAGTATCCACCCAACAGGGTCTTTATCCACAAGTGCGTTCACGCGGACAATATCACCAATTGGAGATTCCTGTAGATTGGCAATATAAGTTTGAAATTGCTCAAAATACTTGGATAATACTCTACACAGGCCCTACATTACAATGTGGTCTAGCCCTCAATGATAAATGGTATATTCGTTTGAATAAAGACTCAGAATCGATATCGGAAGAAGAGAACCTCTATTCTGAGCAAGATATGGCGGACTATGCCCTCAAACGCCTAAATGTAACCTGGGGTATTGGTGCTGGCTTCCAATACGAGAAGTACTTCTTGCGTGGTGGATATGACTTTGGTATTATCAATCCTTACAAAGCGCAATCATTCAACAACGGAATATACACCCGTGGCCGATTTGACCAATGGCAAATCAAGTTGGGTATGTATCTCTGGGAAAAATAACATACAAACCTAAACCGAAATGATTCCAAAAGAAACTATTGACCGAATATTCGAGGCTGCCAAGGTAGAAGATGTCGTTGGCAGTTATGTCTCCCTCAAAAAGAAGGGAGCCAACCTCTGGGGGCTCTGTCCTTTTCACCATGAAAAGACGAGTTCCTTCTCCGTATCTCCATCCAAGGGTATCTTCAAATGCTTTGGTTGTGGCAAGGCAGGTAATGCTGTGCGCTTTGTCATGGAGATGGAGCAATGCTCCTATATAGAGGCCATCCGACAGCTGGCTCAACGCTATCACATCCAGATAGAAGAGCGCGAGATGACACAAGAAGAGAAACAGCGCCAAGATGACCGTGAGTCTATGTTTGTGGTCAATGAGTTTGCTAATAAGTGGTTCCAATCTCAGTTGCATGACACCTCAGAAGGTTCTGCCGTAGGTATAGCTTATCTGCGCCAGAGAGGTATCCGTGAGGATATCATCCGCAAGTTCCAACTGGGTTACTCTCCCGAGAAAGCTCGACTATGGGAAGAGGGCAAGAAAGCTGGTTATCAAGAGACTTACCTGGTCAATAATCCAGACACACTCATCGGTACGGGTGTCTGCCTCAAAGATGATAAGGGGCATCTGTTTGACCGTTTCCGTGGGCGTGTGATCTTCCCTTTCTTCTCTGTCAGTGGTAAGGTTACTGGTTTTGCAGGAAGACTTATCAAGCAGAGCGACAAGGCAGGTAAATATGTCAATTCCCCTACCTCTATTCTCTACGAGAAGAAGCACGAACTCTATGGCTTCTATCAAGCTAAACAGGCCATCAAACGCGAGGACTGTTGCTATTTGGTAGAGGGTCAATTGGATGTTATTCAGTTGGTGCAATCGGGTATTGAGAATGTGGTAGCATCTGGTGGTACAGCCCTCACTTTTCCTCAGATTCGCCTTATCCATCGCTTCACCGAGAATGCCACTATCCTCTACGATGGTGATAGTGCAGGTATCAAGGCTGCCTTGCGTGGTATAGATATGATGCTGGAAGAGGGTATCAATGTCAAGGTGGTGCTACTGCCTGAGGGAGAAGATCCTGATAGTTATGCACGCAAACATAATGCTGATGAGGTGCTGGCATATATCAAGAAGGAACAAACAGATTTCATTCGCTTCAAGACCCAACTGCTCAGCGATGAGGCAGGCAATGATCCTATCAAAAAAGCGGAGATGATCATCCAGATTGTTGAATCCATTGCCATCATTCCAGATATTATCAAGCGACAAATCTATATCAAGGACTGCGCAACCACCCTGCAAATACCTGAGCAAGTTCTTATCAACAAGGTTCTTGAGATCCGCAAACGCAATCTGGAAGAAAAGAAAAAGAAACCACACCCATCAGGGCCTGCGGCTCCTACTCCTGGGGCACCTAAGGATACAGATGTTGCTACCCCAGAGACTCCCGATCAACCTCTCATTCCACAAGAACCAATTAGCGAAAAGTCCAACAAAGACCGCAATATCCGCAATCTTATGCAACTCATCATCCGCCATGGTGAGAAGGTTATCTACCAAGATGAGCAGGTTGCTGTGCGGGCTGGAGAGTATATCATCAACGAACTCAAAAGGGACAATATCACCATTGATCATCCGCTCTACTCGCTGATACTAGACGAGTATCTCCTTCATTATCAAGAACCTAACTGGGTAGCCGCTAATCACTTCCAGTACCATCCAAATGCTGAGCTCAGCCAGTTTGCTGTCAATATGTTGGCAGATAAATACCAACTCAGTCGCATGTATGCCAAGCAAGCCATCTCTGAGAATGTGGTCAAAGAGGTGGAGCTCCCTACCGATGTGGATATCCTACCAGAGATGGTGCAACGCATGTTATGGGAACTGAAACTAACCATTGTCAACGAGCGCATTGACTCTGTACAACTCATGCTCCAAGAGGCAGAGGCTAGAAAGGACAACGAACTCACCCGCACTATCCTAGAGCAACTACCTATGCTCTTTGAGATACGCCAACAACTGTGCAAAGCCCTAGGCAACCGAGTAATACTACATTAGTTTAGAGTTTAGTGTTTTGTGTTTTGTGAAGTAGAAAGTTTAGATTAGTAGAAAGTTCATCACTCATAACTCATAACTCATAACTCATAACTCATCACTCATAGTTCATAACTAAAAAATGCTCTTCGATTCTATTGTATATGGTCCTATCCGTTCACGCCGTCTAGGTGTATCTCTGGGGGTTAATCTTATGCCCACCACGGCTAAGCTGTGCTCTTTTGACTGTGTCTATTGCGAGTGTGGATGGAACCAACCTGTCTCACATCCCATCCTCCCTACTCGCCAACAAGTCCGAGAAGCATTACACTCATCACTCATAACTCATAGTTCATCACTCATAACTTCCCCCGACGTCATCACTTTCAGTGGCAATGGCGAACCTACTATGCACCCTGATTTCTTGGGTATCATCCAGGACACTTGTGCTTTGCGTGATCAGTTCTGCCCTGAAGCTAAGGTGTCAGTGCTCAGCAACTCCACCCAACTCTCACGCCCAGATGTGTTGCAGGCTCTTATGCTTTGCGACAACCGCATACTCAAACTTGACTCGGCTATTGATGCCACTATGCAACTCATCGACCAGCCAGTCAACCACCAACTCACTGTCCAGCAGATCGTGAATAACCTACAATATTTCAATGGACAGTTCACCCTACAAACATGCTTCTTGCGTGGAGAATACCACGGACAGATCATCGACAACACCACCCCAGAGGAGCTACAAGCTTGGTATCAAGTCATTGATCTCCTGCGCCCACAACAGGTCATGATCTATGTCATCGACCGAGAGACACCACTCAAAACCCTGCACAAGATCCCTGCTGATAAGATGCAAGAGATAGCTGCTCCACTACGAGAAAAAGGTATAGATGTCATCGTCTCTGTATGAAAATCCTCATTGCACCACTCAACTGGGGACTGGGACATGCCTCTCGTTGCATCCCACTCATCCAACAGTATATCCAACAGGGCCATCAGGTCATCCTTGCTGGCGATGGGGATAGCCTCTTGCTTCTCCGCCAACATTTCCCCTCTTTGCGTGTCATACCACTACCTTCGCTGGAACTCCAATACACCCAGAACTCACAACAACGGGGATTCTACCTCCGAGCTATATGGCCTTTGATGCGCTTCACTTTAGCCGATCACTATTACCTACGCCAGGCACTAGCCATCGAACATTTTGACCTCATCATCTCTGACAACCGCTTTGGCTTTTTCTCACGCCAGGCACACTGTGTCTATATCACCCACCAGCTCTATCCTATTCTACCCAAGAGACTACATCTACTCCAACCCCTCGCGCGCGCGCTACACGCATGTATCTATAAAAGGTATCATGAGGTATGGGTACCTGACTATGCTGATTCAGAGCAAAACCTCTCTGGAGCATTGAGCCACGGGGGAAGATTCGACAAAAAAGCCAAGTATATTGGGCCTCTGTCCAGGTTTCAGGCGACAATGTCGCTGGTTTCAGGAGCGGAGCTCTGGTTTCAGGCAGCAGAGCTGCTGGTTTCAAATGAAACTCTGAAACAAGCCGAAGGCATGAAACAAACGCCTAAGGCGTATGAAACACAGAACGCACCTATGGTGCATACCCTCGCTCTCCTCTCTGGCTTGGAGCCTCAGCGAACTATCTTTGAAAAAGAGATCTTGCAGCGATATGAGCATTCTTCTGAAAGCTTGTTGCTGGTCAGGGGGAAAGTATCCGAACCTAAAACCACTATCCACAAGGGCAATATCACCATCATCCCATCTATCTCGGATGCAGAACTAGTATCTGCTGTGGCCGAGGCTCAGAAGATCATTGCCCGCAGTGGCTATAGCACCATCATGGACCTTGAGGCCTTGAGCGTTCTACACAAAGCTGAACTCCACCCCACACCCGGACAAAGCGAACAGGAATATTTGTACGCTTACCTATCACACCTCACTTGCTCTCTATAGTTAATTTATCACTCACCTAAACATATTTCGCCATTTATGTAGATATAAGTGGCGATTTCTATTCTCAACTATCATAAAGGTAAAACACTCAACCTGACTGCCTGACGTTCTACCAAAAAATGGGTATTTCTAGAATAAGATTTGCATATTTGCAAAAAAAGCAGTAATTTTGTAGCGTGAACAAGAATGCATCGGAATATATTGAGAATGGAATCCAAATTCAGGAAGTAGATGCCCGATATTTGGATACACAACTGGTGCGCACCGCAGAGTTGATAGACAGACATCAACCTTTTGTGGTGCTACTGACGCATTATGATCAGCTGCTAGAAACACAGCACAAACTCAACTACAAGCTACTGAGCAACCTGCTGGGAGTACGCATTGGTTTGGCACAGGACAAAGAGGAACTTATGCAGCATGCCTCTGACTTCCGACATATCCATGTCAACTATGGTAAAGATGTGGAAGAGGCCATTGACAAGATCATTGATGTGATTGTCACCCTGCCGAATGTGCGAGAGAAATACTCCAAGCGATATATGGCTGTTCGTCTGTTGGAACGACCAGATGAGATGTTAGCCCTACTGCCTCACTCCGAGGAATTGATTCATGTAGCAGCTCAGCAACGATCACGCCTGCTCTATGAATATGGCAAGACAGCCAAGGAGGTAATTGCCCATGCCAGACGAGGTTTTGTGCATGGTGCTTTGGCAGAGACACTCACCCACGCACAGCAGGATACAGGTCACACCCTTGCACATAAGATAGACAAGGTATTGACCAACAAATGGGTAGGTCTTCCCCTGCTGATCCTGGTGTTATGGGGCGTGTTTGAATGTACTTTCAGCCTAGGTGCTTACCCACAAGAGTGGATAGGCCAAGGCATGCAGGCATTGGCTGATTGGGTAAGATCATTATTGCCCACAGTATGGTGGAGCAGTCTGCTGGTGGACGGTGTGCTGATGGGTATAGGTGCGGTATTGGCCTTCTTGCCTAATATCATCATCATGTTCTTCTTCCTGAGCTTGATGGAAGACTCGGGATACATGGCGCGTGCTGCCTACACTATGGATAAGATCATGCACCGAATAGGATTGCACGGTAGTTCGTTCATACCTATGTTGATGGGCTTTGGATGTAATGTCCCAGCCATCATGGCAGCCAAAGATATTGCCAACAAAAAGGACCGAGCAGTGACCATGATGATGGTACCCTTCATGAGTTGTTCTGCTCGTCTGCCAGTGTATTTGCTCTTTATTGGAGCATTCTTCGCTGAGCAAAAAGCCATAGTGATGCTATCGCTGTATATTCTGGGAGTACTACTCAGCATTGCTTTTGCATGGGTGATGCAACATACTAAGGCCTTTCGCCAACCCAAGCATGACTATGTCAGTGAGTTGCCAGCATACCGTCGTCCCACCTTGCGCAACACAGGTTTGCACATATGGGAGCGCGTAGCAGATTACTTGCAGAAGATTCCAGCAGTGATCATCTGGGCTAGTGTGATCATCTGGGCACTGACCTATTTCCCAACAGGTAACATGAATGACATGGAGCACAGCTATCTGGCTATGGTTGGACATTGGATGGAGCCTGTGATGCGACCATTGGGCTTTGATTGGAAAATGTCGGTTTGCCTATTAACAGGTCTGCCAGCTAAGGAGGCTATTGTATCATCTATGGGTATTCTCTATCCATCGGATGCTACATTATCCGCCTTCACCCCTGTGACAGCCTATGCCTTTATGGTGTTTGTGCTGCTGTATTTCCCATGTATAGCCACCATCACCACACTGCGCAAAGAGATAGGAGCCAAATGGGCATGGTTTAGCGTAGCTCACTCGCTGGTGCTGGCTTGGGTAGTGAGCTGGGTGATTAACCTGATAGGGAGTTTAGTAGTTTAGAAGTTTAGAAGTTTAGGAGTGTAAAAAAGACAACATAGACAACAATTCCGCTCACCAACATCGTGAGCGGTAAGAGAGAAGATGAAGAAAAAAGGATTAATATTATCAATTGTATGGTTTGTATGTGCATCTAGCTATGCCCATGCATGGGGTACAGTATTGGATGACAAGGGCGAACCATTGACAGGAGCGAATGTATATTGGGCAGGAACCACTGTGGGTGTGGCCACCGACATAGATGGCCGCTTTCAGTTGGAGCCAGTAAAAAGCACCAATCTGCTGGTAACTAGTTTTATGGGTTATCACAACGATACCACTGAGGTCAGTGCACACAGCGAGCTGACTATTGTGTTGGTTAGTGATCTGGTGCTAGAGGAAGTGAATATCACAGAGCGTAAGATGGCAGTTTTGCGTTCGCGTGTATCTCCACTGCAAACAGAGACTATCACAGGTGAAGCACTCTGTATGGCAGCCTGCTGCAACCTGAGTGAGAGCTTTGAGACCAGTGCCTCTGTGGATGTGGCATACTCCGATGCTGCTACAGGAGCTAAGCAAATTCGCCTGTTAGGTCTGAGTGGAACTTATGTGCAGATGATCACAGAGAACACCCCAAACATCCGTGGACTGGCACAGGCATTTGGTATGGAGTATATCCCTGGCCCATGGATGGAGGCTATCCAGGTGAGCAAGGGTACATCATCCGTGCTAAATGGTTATGAGGCCATCGCAGGACAGATCAATGTGGAGTATCTCAAGCCACAGACACAAGACCCTATCTCGCTCAACGCAATGATCAGCACTGAGACCCATGCCGAGGTGAATGCCACCGGTGGTTGGGACCTCAATGACAAAGTGTCCACAGGTATATTATTCCATGCGCAAAACATGTCATTGGAACTAGACCACAACCATGATGGCTTCCTTGATATGCCAAAGAACACCAATGTGAACCTGCTGAACCGTTGGTATGTAAAGAATGGGGATTACACAGGTCAGTTCTTGGTGCGTGGACTCTATGACCGCCGCCAAGGAGGTTTAACCAAAGAGGCTACTGCTTCTGCATCATCGCCATACAAGATTGACCTCAACACATGGCGTGTGGATGGATTTATGAAGAATGGTTATGTGTTTAACCCAGAGTTAGGTACATCTATTGGTATTATAGCTGCGGCATCCTATCACAATCAGCAAAATGGCTATGGTGCGCGCCAATGGAATGCTGCACAGACGAATGCCTACCTGAATGCTATCTTCCAAACAGGATTTGACGATGAAGCCATCGATCCTTGGGATAATCATCAGCACAAACTGACAGTTGGACTGAGTGTGAATTATGATGGGTATATTGAGGCGGCAGAGGGGCTAGGCGATGCGGTGATAGGGGTATTAGGTGATGAGGTGAGAAGGTTAGATCGTTGGGAAGTGACCCCTGGTGTGTTTGCAGAATATACTTATACCTATAAGGACAAGGTAACCCTATTGGCTGGTATTCGTGAGGATTATTCATCGACTTATGGATTCTTTACTACTCCTCGTATGAATGTGCGCTTTGCCCCATTTGAGTGGTGGACATTGCGTGGAAGTGTAGGTTTGGGTTATCGTTCACCTAATGCCATTGCAGATAATGCAGCCTATTTGGCAAGTAATCGCATGTACCACTTTGATGTAAGCAAATTGACCCAAGAACGATCCATGAATACAGGCCTTAGCACCGTGTTCTACATCCCAATGGGTAAGCGCGAATTGCAACTATCGGGAGAGTATTACTACACAAAGTTCCTGGATGGTGTGATTGCCGATATGGATAGAAGTTTGCATGGTATCACATTGTACAACATGCATGATGTGGATGGTGCACAATACTTCTCACACAACTGGCAAGTGGAGGCAAACATGGAGATTCTACGCGGATGGACCATGACAGCAGCATTCCGCTATACGGATGTAAAGCAGACATCGTTTAATAGCAAACAAGGGGAGTATCTGCTGCGCGATAAACCATTGCAAAACAAGTTCAAAGGTATTATCACCACAAGTTATCAGACACCATTGAAGACATGGCAGTTTGATTTGACAGCACAGTTTAATGGTCCAGGCCGTATGCCAGATGGCTTTGTGGTTCCAAGTGGAAGCAAGCAATATTTCACAGACGCTATGGGACAAGTGCATCACAAGTGGTATCCACAATTGTTGGGACAGATCACTAAGTACTTCCGCACATGGTCTATCTACCTAGGTGCAGAGAACATCACCAACTTCACTCAGGATAATCCTATTGTAGGTGCGGTCAGTGAGCATGGCTATGTAGATCCATCATCGATAAATTATGATGCCTCAATGATCTGGGCTCCTATCCATGGTTGGAAAATGTATCTTGGTTTCCGCTGGGCCCTTGAGCGTGAGGAGTAAGGAAAGAATTTTGAAGATTCGCTCCTGCGAATAATCGTTCGAGCGAATGCGAGATAAGAATTAAGAATTTTGAATTAAGAATATGAAAAGACTCGTTATCTTCCTTTTGGCAATTATGCCAATGGCATTTTGCCTGTCAACAGCAGAGGCAAAGCCTAATAAACAAACCGTTGTATTGCATGTAGATTTGCATTGCGAAGACTGCTGCAATAAGATCTTGAAGAACATTCCTTTTGACAAAGATTTGAAGAATGGAGTGAAGGATCTTGTGTTTGACCTAGAGGCAAAGACTGTGACTGTGACCTATGACGCTAACAAGACAGATGTGCCTGCTATCCAAAAGGCATTTGCTAAGATTGGCAAGCCAGCTACTACAGAGGCTCCAAAGTGCCATCACCAATGCGAAGGTCATCATCACCACCACGGTGAAGGT
>JAEIGA010004850.1_pt1 | contig 20699 bp, 22 predicted proteins | sample 9270691 | NCBI WGS metagenome assembly JAEIGA01 (sample SAMN17057246, study PRJNA624740) | gut metagenome | biome: biome; isolation source: fecal sample | host: Bos grunniens | place: China: Xizang | collected 2019 | reverse complement strand
CTTTTCTTTCACAGAAAGCCAAAAAATGAGATTTTCAGAAATGAAAATTCAAAAAATTTGAAAAAATCGAAGGTGCGCACAAATGACCGAAAAATATTGCAAATACAAGGATGTGTGCGAAAAAGCGTGTCATTGTAAAAGGACATGCACAATCAAGGAAGAAGATACATGTGATTTAGAAATAGCATTTTGTAAAACGTTTAATGAAAAGGAAAAACGCGAGGTGATACCGTATGAGTTATGTTTTTGGTGATAATAAAGGCAAGATTGATTTTGACGCAGCGTGTGCGCCGTATATCACTACTCTAAAAAATGATTTATGGGGTTGGTTCGGATAAATCGGAGGTGTAAGCATTGGCACATTTATTTGATGAAAACAAGGGTAAACAGGATTTTGAAGCGTTGATAACGCCAAAGCTTGACGCATTGAAAACAACGTTTCAAGGTTATGTTAATTCAATATATGACGCGTTGGTTGGAAAAGGTAAAACGCCAACAGCAAAAACGCCGGCGGCGATAAGTACGGCAATCACTAACATTTTTGATGATGTTTATACAAAGTTTGTCAATCAAGGTACTACTCCAAGCGCAAAGACAGTAAGCGGCATGAGCAACGCGGTTGATACGCTTGCAACTAACAAATATAACGCCGGAGTATCCGCAACGAAAAAGGGTAACGCCGGACAGGGTGATGTTAAAAGTGGAAAAACTTTCACTAATTCAAGCGGTGTGAATATTGCAGGAACATTTGCGGCGCAAGAAAAAACGGTAACTTCCTCATTAAATATACAAACCGTTACCCCCGATAGCGGAAAGTATTTAAGTAAAGTGACTGTTAATGCAATGTCGTTATTATGCCAAAGAATGCTTAACAGTTATTTTACAAGTGGCGCAAATGAAGAAGAAGAACGTACATTTAATTTTAATACAACTGCTATTGGTAGGACAGTTTTTATCATTACAATTGGAGACATGAGTTCTTCTCCGACTTTAACTATAAATTCCGGAGCAACTCTTTTAGGGGAAGACCGCGATGGTGGGAAACCCCATCTTAAAAATGGCAATGAACCGTTTTTATATACTAAATCGATTTTAATAAAGTTGACATCATCAACCTTAAAATTAAAAGTTCAAAAGTGTAATTTATTATTATTTACCGCAATCAATTAAAAGGTGATCCAATGACACGAAAAGAAGAACTACTAACCGCCGTAAATAATGACATAACATTAACGCCGCTTGTAGAAGAAATGGTTTACTTAGAAAGTGAACTTGATATATTGCGAGAATTGCCAAAAATCAAGGTACACCCAAAAGACGCAAGCAAGCAGAAAGCAACGCCGGCGGCAAAGCTTTACAAGGAATTTTTACAACAGTACACGAACGTTGTGAAAATCCTTATAAGGGCAACAGGAGCAGATGAAAACGAGGAAGAAAGCCCACTTAGAAAGTGGATGAACAAACATGTTGATACAGACTAAAACCGTGTGGACACCGGACAATAGTTTTTTACTAGAATACAGAGCAAAAGCCGAAACAGGCGAAATATTGATAGGGCAAGAATTATGGATTGAACTTGATAATTTAGCGGAGGACTTGAAAAACGATCGCTATATTTACAACCGTGACGACGCACTTTTACGCATGGACTTTATGCAAAATTGTGTGAGACTTACAAAAAGCCCGTATTATAATAAACCGATGGTTTTAATGTTGTGGCAAAAAGCACTTATTGAAACGCTTTATAGTTTCAAAATGCGCGAGGAAAGCGAAACGCGCGGCTTTTGGGTTGACCGCTTCAAAAAACTTTTGCTTTTGATAGCGCGTAAAAATACTAAAAGTGAAACAAGTTCCGCACTTGCAGAAAGTGAATTGATTATAGGGAACGCCGGCGCGGATATTGTAGCAAGTTCAAACGATGATGCACAAGCAAGTATTGTTTATGATTCAATCGACACAATGCGGCAATTGATAGACCCTAAAGACCTAGACACGAAAAGAAATCAACGTTTTATTCTAAACAAGGTCAATAATACAAAGATTTTCAAACTTTCAGACCGTACTAAAAACAAGGAAGGTCGAAACATTGATTTTGCGATAATAGACGAAACGCACGAAATGAAAACAAACGTTATCGGTAAATCTATTGAACAATCACAGAGTTTGAAGGATAACCCGAAATTTATAAACATTACGACGGAAGGTTTTGTGGTAGATGGTTATTTAGATGATGAATTGAAAAAGGCGCGCGCGGTCATTATGAAAGAAGATCCCGACGACGTAGCCGCAGAAAGGTTTTTACCGTGGCTTTACACGCAAGACAGCGAGTTAGAAGTGTGGAACGGCAACCGTGAAAATAGGTTGTGGATGAAATCAAACCCGACTTTAGGAATAGTCAAAAAGTACGACTACTTAGAAGAACAAGTGTCAACGGCGCGGAAAAGTAAAGCCGATAGGATTTTTGTTTTATCAAAGGATTTTAACATAAAACAAAACGCCGCCGAAGCGTGGTTGAATTTAGAGGACTACGCATACAACGCCGTTTATGATATTGAAAACTTTAGAGGTTGCAAGTGTTTAGGCGCGGTTGACCTTGCAGAAACAACGGACTTATGCGCGGCTAAAATTCTAATGATGAAACCGGAGGATGGCACAAAGTACATTTATCAGCATTACTTTATACCCGAAAGCAAGTTAGAGGACAGCAACGACAAACAACAGGGCGCAAAGTATGAACAATGGGCGAAAGATGGACTTTTAACGATAACGGAAGGTAACGACGTTGATTTAGCTATAATTGCAGATTGGTTTTATAGCCTATACACCAACTATAATATAAGGTTGTGGCGTTGTGGATACGATCAAAGATTTTCTAAAGATTGGCTCACAAAAATGGATTTTTACGGATGGCAGAAAACAGGCGGCGACGACAGCGACGTGATAATGATAAATCAGAACGCGCAGACGTTGAGCAATGCAATAAAGCTTGCAGAAGCCGACTTTAAGCACAAACTAATTAACTACAACGAAAATGTAATTGACAAGTGGTGTTTGAGTAATGCCGGTATTAAGGTTGATGAAAAAGGCTTTGCGCTTATTGTAAAGATGGAAACAGGAAAACGAATAGACGGCGCGGTTTGTTTGGCTATTCTATACGAAATGTATAGACGATACCGCACAGAGTTTAAGGCAATTATCGGAGGTTAAGCCGTGAAATGGTTCGATAAATTATTTAAGAAACAACCGAAAGATACAAAGTTCGCGCCAACTATGGATGGTTTTGTGCCGATTTATTCACAATTTGGCACAAATATTTATGCGTCGGACGTTGTACAACAGGCGTTAAAGTGCATAGTGGACGAAATGAAAAAGTTAAACCCTACGCACGTAAGATATAAGGATAATGACCCTATACCGATTAGGGGCAACGTTCAAGACGTTCTAAACAATCCTAATCAGCTAATGACGACAAGCGAGTTTTTAGAAAAAACGATATGGCTTTTAATGCTTAACTATAACGTTTTTATCATTCCAACCTATTATACGTGGGTTGATGATAAAACAGGAGTGGAGCGGCGTTATTATGAAAGCCTTTATCCTATAAACCCGACGCAAGTTGATTTTATAGAGGATGCGAGCGGCAGACTTTACGTTAAATTTTGGTTTTGGAACGGCGAAACAACAACCGTTAAGTATGATGATGTTATTCACATCAAATACAACTATTCAATTAATGAGTACATGGGCGGTAACAGGTTAGGACAACCGGACAACGCAGCGTTATTAGAAACATTACAGTTAAACCAAAACTTGTTACAAGGCATTGCAAGGGCAATGAACGCGAGTTATGCAGTGAACGGCGTTGTTAAGTACAATACAATGCTTGACGACGGCAAGACCGAAAAGGCGTTGAAAGACCTTGAAAAGAAGTTGCAAAACAGCGAAAGCGGATTTTTGCCGCTTGATCTAAAAGCAGAGTTTACACCGTTACAACGTGCAACAACTATTGTTGATGAACCTACATTAAAGTTTATTGATGAAAAGATTTTGCGAAATTGGGGTGTACCGCTTGCAATATTGACGGGAAACTTCACCAAACAGCAATACAACGCGTTTTATCAAAAGACGCTTGAACCGCTCATAATTGCAATATCACAGGCATTAACAAAGAAAATGTTTACGAGCCGTGAAAAGGCGTTCGGTAACAAAATAGAGTTGTACCCGAAAGACCTTATATTTATGACGGTGGAGCAGACGTTGGAAATGGTAAAACTTTTGAGCAATACCGGTGCAATGTTCGAAAACGAAAAGCGCGTAGCGTTCGGATTGAAGCCGTTACCGGAACTTGAAGGAAAGCGGTTCACGTCGCTAAATTGGATTGATGCAAACGCCGCTAACGCGTATCAGATAGGCAAAAACGAAAATGTTGACATAGTAGACGAGGTAAAAACGGATGAATGATTTTGCAAGCCCACAAAGCAGAAACGAAGCAATACTTCAAAACATTTTAGGCGCAAACAATGAACTTTTACCGCCCGAAAGTCGAATTGAAACACTTTTACAACTACTATTGCAAGAGTTGGGCGGCGGTGCAGATATAGCAGTGCCCGAAATCGGTTATAAAATCTTGAATAAACAGAAAATAGCAATAACCCATAACAGCGAAAGCCGCGCAAATTATAATTCTTATTTGATATTAACGCAGATGGGTATTGTTTATGTAAAGGTTGTTCAAGGCGTGGGAACGGCGGTTAATATAGCCGGTTACAGTTATACGGTTACATGTACCGTAACAAACCAAACCGTTAATATTGATTTGGGTTATGCGTGGAATGTTGGTGTTATCATTCCAATACTTAACGATTATATAGACAGCGTTGTGTTTTCAAATTAAGAATTTAGTTAAATTCTTAAATGGTTGGAGGTTTAGAAAATGGCAAAAGCAGAACTTGAACGCCGTTCATATATGTTTGATATATCGGCAGACGAAAACGAAAGCGGTTCAATAATCACAGGGCGACCGATTGTTTATAACAGCCGTACCGATATGGGCTATTTTGACGAGATCATAGAGCAAGGCGCGTTAAATACAACCGACTTGAAGGACGTTCGATTTTTGGTAAATCACGATACTAGCAAAATTCCACTTGCTAGAAGTCGCAGAAATAACGGCAATAGCACAATGCAACTTGACGTTGACGACAAGGGGTTAAACATCAAAGTTGTGCTTGACACCGAAAACAACGCCGACGCTAGAAGCCTATATAGTGCGGTAAAGCGTGGCGATATATCCGGCATGTCGTTCATGTTTGGCGTGGATGGTGAAGAGTGGGAGAACTTGGACACCGAACACCCGACAAGACATATTAACTCAATTAGTTCGGTTGTGGAAGTAAGCGCGGTAACTTTTCCGGCTTATGAAGCCACTGAAATAAATGCACGTTGCAAGGGCGCATTGGACAATGCGCGGTCAGCGTTGGACAGCGCAAGACAGCAAAACGGCGACGCGGTGGACACCGTGAAAGAATTGGAACTATTAAAAGCAAAAACTCAAATTTTAGGAGGATATTAAACAATGGGTAGAAAAGCGATTCTTGAAAAGAGAATGAAGAGACTTGAAGCCAAGAAAGCCGCACTTGTAGCAAGGGCGCAGAGTTCACAGGACGTAAACGAGGTACGTTCTATCAACGAAGAACTTACAGACCTTAACGCAGAGATCGAGGAAACAAGGGAAGAGATTGAGGCGATTGATGCCGCGACAGCACAGGGCGCACAGGTTACACCGATTACAGACGGTACACAGGGTACAGACGGAGAGGCTAGAAGTCTCACACCGCCACAGGGCGCACAGCTTGTAAACGGTGGCGCACTTGTCGGACAGTATGGAATGGGTGCAACAGCTGCGCAGACAAGAGAGAACGACGACCCGTTCGCAACTATGGAATACAGAAAAGCGTTTATGAAGTACGCGCAGACAGGCGAAGCAATTCCGACAAACCTTTATCAGCGTGACGGGATACCGGCAAATACTAACACATTGGGCGCAACCATCCCGACAACCGTATTAAACGAGTTTATCAATGAGATAAGACTTGTTTACGGAAATCTGTATTCAAAGGTTAGAAAGCTTAACATACAAGGTGCGGTAAAAGTTCCGATTGCAGAATTACAGGCAACTTTTAAGTGGGTAACAGAGGATACAGTATCACCAAGACAGAACGGCGGCAAGATCAATGAATTTGTTATGTTTGAGTACAACATGGCAGAAATCAGAGTATCACAGTCACTTCTTTCAAGCATTGTAACAATTGACCTTTTTGAGCGTGAAATTGTAAGAATAATGATGATCGCTTACATGCGCGCAATGGATACCGGAATTGTAAGGGGTACGGGTAACGGTCAGATGTTGGGTATCTTGAACGACCCAAGAGTTGCCGCAACCGGTAACGTTATCACAATGTCAGCAAGTGACATTAACAATTGGACAGCATGGCGCAAAAAGTTTTTTGCAAAACTGCCTTTAGGATATAGAGCCGGTGAATTTATTTTCCCACTTGCAACAGTTGACGCTTATCTTGAAACAATGGCAGACGCTAACAATAATCCTATTTTTAGACAGGCGACAGGGCTTGAAGTAAACGACGGCGACAGCCGCGACCCAAACGGCAGATTTTTCGGAAGGCATGTTTCACTTGTTGAGCCGGATATTATCGCAGACTTTGACAGCGCGGCAAGCGGTGACGTTATCGGTATCTTTTGGCAACCGGAAGAATACGCAATCAATACTAATATGCAATTTGGTATGCGTAGATGGTTTGATGAAGATCGTAACGAGTGGGTTAATAAGATGCTTACAATCGTAGACGGTAAGGTTCTTAACCCTAGAGGAATTTGGATAATCAAGAAAGCGTAAGGGGTGGCAATATGACAAGTACGGTTGAAGCATTACAAAACTTGTATGTCGCTAAAGGTGGAGCATTGACCGATAGTTATATTGATGTTGCCAACGGTGCAAAAGTTGGCAACATGAACACTATACCCGATTTAATCAACGCACTTGCAAAGCTCATTGCACAAAGCAATTAAAGGGGGTGCAACGCGTGATAAATGCCACTTTAGAGGATGTTAAAAACGCGTTGGGTATAAGTGGAGACTATCAAGACGCGACTTTACAAGTCTATTTTGATGAAACGGTGGACTTTTTAACGGATAGCGGCGTTAAGCCGTCAAACATTACAAGCGGCATTGTCGCGCGTGGTGTATCCGATCTATGGAATTATGGCGGCGGTGATGGTAAACTATCAAGCTATTTTTTACAAAGAGCCGCGCAGTTAGCATATAAAAATTAACGGAGGTTAAACACATGATAAATACAGATAGGATTGTACCTATTCAGACAATCGACCTTTTGACAATGTATTCTGTTATTCTTAACGCGGCAAACAAGACCGTTGCCGCGCTTGATGCACAGGACACTAACGGCACATTTGCAATTGCAGAGAATCCAAGCGGCGCGGTTCTTGCGTCCGAACCCGTGGACACACTCAATTTTGCGGAAGGTGTAACCGCCGCAACCGTATATTTTGTAGCGTCCTACAATTTCACAGGCTTTACAATCAACGGCGTTGCGGAGACACCGACAGGCGCAACAATTACACCGGATGCACGCACTCTTTATAGTGCTACACTTGCAGACGGAGCAATAACAATTGCACAGATAGGACTTTGATGTTATGGCAAGGGCATATAAGCCCGTAACGCCTTTTACAACGGCGGCGAAACTGTTAATACCAACACTAAAAACGGTTAAGGGTACGACTAAAAAGGCGTACCCGAACCCGTCAGATATAACGGAAACGATAAACATATCGTTTCGGACGTTTGGGGGCAGTGAAAACATGTCGAACGGTGTTTATATGGTATTTGACACCGCGACTATAGACACATGGTATAGACCGGATATAACCGCCGATTGCAGAATTTATATTTGTCAGACGGGCGAAATATACGACATTAAAGGCACGCCGGAAAATGTAGACATGAGAAATCAATATTTACATTTCAAGGTTGAAAAAGTGGGCGGCACAGCATGAGTAAAAATAAATTGTCGATTGACTTTAAGAATTTTGAAGAGTACGCCGAAAAGCTTGACAAGTTGGGCGGTAATTTACGCGAAGCCGTAGAAAAAGCATTACAAGAAAGCGCGGACTTGATAAACCAACAGTTAGAAAGCGATATGCCAAAGCACCATAGAACCGGACGCACACAACGTTCTATTTTGAGTAGTGGGCGCGTGGAGTGGAACGGCACAATTGCAGAAATAAAAGTAGGTTTTGATATTTCTAACGGCGGTTTCCCGTCAATATTCTTGATGTATGGCACGCCGCGAATGAGCAAAGACCAAAAACTATATAACGACGTTTACGGCGCGGCAACTAAGCGCAAAGTTAGAGATTTACAAGAAAAGATTTTTGCAGATGCTATCGAGCGCATAATGGGAGGGTGAAAAAGTGGAAGATAATTTAATTGAATTATTAAGTACGTTTGGCTATCCGGTCATACGTCAAGGGAGTTTATCAGATGATGAAAGCTACCCCGAAAGCTTTTTCACTTTTTGGAATAACGACAGCGCAGATCACGCCCATTATGACAATGAAGAATACGGAAATACGTGGGATTTTGACGTTAATTTTTATTCTATTGACGTTGAGTTGACATATTCAGTATTAGCAGATGCAAGGCAGTTGTTAAAGCAAAACAGTTGGATTGTGCCAAGTAAAGGGCATGATATAGCGAGCGACGAACCCACGCACACGGGGCGCGGCTTGCAAGTAATATATTTAGACGTATAAGGAGGATATTAAAATGCCAAAGATTTATGAGTACAGAGGTGTAGAAGGACTTGTCGCCGCGCCCGTAACAGAGGACAGCGCGGCAATCTTTACAACAGGCGAGGTTTTTGATATAGCCGGAGTTTCCGAGATTGGAAAGAGTACCGACAGCACAAACGAAAGTCACTATTATGATAACGTGGCGGCGGTTGTTATTTCATCAACGGGAGCGGATGAAATTTCTATCAACACAAGTGCTATACCGCTTGACGTGCTTGCAAATATAACCGGACAGGCATACGACGCAGCAACCGGTATGTTTGTAGAACAGGAAAGAACACCTAATTATTTTGCATTAGGTTATAGGACAAAGGACACAAACGGCAATGTGTATTTTGTTTGGAGACTCAAAGGACGTTTTGGAATACCGGCGCAGACAAACACAACCGAGAACGACGGAACAGACGCAAACGGACAGGAGCTTGTTTATACAGGCGTTTCAACAGTTCATCAGTTTACAAAGACCGGAAAGAAAGCAAAGGCGATCACAGTTGATACAAGTGTAAACCCACAGGACGCGGCAACATTCTTTGCAAGCGTTCAGACACCGGACACAGTGACAGCCGCTTCACCGGCAAGCAACAGCGAGCCAAGCACAGGCGATTGATTTGAGTTCTAAACTATCCCACGCGTTAAACGTGGGATAGTTTGAAAGATGGGAGGAAGTAAATTGAGTCTCCAAACAATAGACGCTTTGAAAGCGTTAATTTCAAAAATGACAGGAACGCCCGTAAATGAAATAGAAGCCGACATTATCCCACAGGCTATTGATATGATAACGGCGGCTTATAACGGCGGCAGTGGTGGCGGTACGGTGTCAGCATTTAAGGATTTTTGCGATAATACGGATGTGGATTATGGATACGACGACAACACCGGAGCAAACTATACCATTTTGAGAATATATAAAAATAAACTTGATGGTAGTAAGCAGTATCCTTTTGTTTATGCACCAAACGGCGCGAATCCTTGCACAAAAACAAGTTATGACGTTGCGCATGAGAATCGTAACTTGTGTTTAGTCATCAATGCCGGCGTTTTTAATATGGATACTCACACGGCAGATGGCTTATTGATTGAAAATGGTAGAATTTTGCAAGGTACACCGAGCGCAACACACTCACAATGCCGACCTCTTGTGATTGATTCTAACGGTGATTTGTCGGAAGCCGCCTACAATGCAAACGCAAACGACCTTGTCAATAACGGGGCAGTATCGGCAGTTTGCGGGTTTATGGCGATTATAAAGGACTATCAAGCTGTACCGTCAAGCCAATGGAATAATATTTCACATTATACGCAAAACGCACAGCGTCAAATAATTGGACAGTTTGGAAACGGTGACTATGCAATTTTAACGTGTGAAGGGCGAAACGCCGACAATTCGGACGGTTGGACGATTGCAGAAGCACAGCAAATTTGTATACAGCATGGGTTAAAGTTTGCTTACAATTTGGACGGTGGGGGAAGTACAGAAATGATGTTCGGGTTAAAACATTTTAATCATATTTATGAAGGTGAAACAGGGCGCGGAGTACCAACATATATTGTATTTAACGGATTTGACACGTTTAATGTTGAGCCAAAACCCGAACCCGAACCCGAACCCGAACCCGAACCCGAACCCGAACCCGAACCATTTGAATTGTTGATTGTCAAAGGCTTTTCGATAGTGTTTGATGATAATAGTAATATAGCAAGCGCCTATAACACCGCCAACAGATGCACCATGATTACATCAACTCAAAATGATGCACCGTTGTTAAATTACGGTACGTTAATAGGTTACATGATACCTATACCGGCAGATGCAACCTCATTAACAGTCAAGATACCTCAATATTTGGCGGGAATGCAGTTTTACGACGCAAACAAAATAAGACAATTAGATCCGGGGTGGAAGGACGTCAACACCGGATTCACTGAAACGTTCCAAGCAGGATTGTATAAATACGTGTGTGTCAACGTGAAAAATAGTAACAACACGCATATATCCGCAGACGTAGATACATCTAATTGGGAGTTAACTTTTAATTGATTAGGAGGACATAAAACTAATGGAAACTTTGAAAATAAATGTTTATGACGATCACGACAATGTGGTAAAGACTTGTGAAGCAAAACCCATTGATTTGAAGTTTGGCGCGATTAGATCAATTATGAAACTTTTGAACGTTGATGATATTGATAACACCGCCGAACTACTCAAAGCGGTGTATGGTGCATGGGATCAGTTGACCGAAATACTTGAAAAGTGTTTTCCCGATATGGAGGATAAGGACTTTGACAACGTGAAGTTGTCCGAACTTATACCGGTGGTTGTTACAATCCTTAAACTGTCATTTGGTAAGGTGCTTGAAATCCCTAGCGATTCAAAAAACTAGATAGCGGCGACGATAACACGCCGCTACATGAGGTATTGTTTTCAATAAGTTATCAATTATGTAAAGAGTTTGCGGCATTTACGCCGTTTGAAATTGAAAATACATCATTTTTTCAAGTGATAGATTTGTACGCGGATGTACGCCGTTTGCAGATACGAGAGAAAAAATTAAACGACCCAAACCGAGTTATACGCAGACCCGCGGGCGACGATTGGTTTTAATTCTGAACGCCTTAAAATCCGTTTTAAGGCGTTCTAATACTTTATGGGTACAAATTACTATTGAACGTATTAAAACGCCTTAAATCGAACGATAGAAGGCTTAAAAGAGTGGTGAAAAACTATGCCAAAAGAAACAGACAGCACAACAAAATTCAAAGCGGATATATCGCAGTTAAAAGCCGCTATGCAAGAAGCTAGTAGGTCGGTACGCCTTGCGAGTTCTGAATTTAAGGCGGCGACCGCCGGCATGGATGATTGGAGCAAGACCGCCGACGGATTGAGCGCAAAGACCAAACAGTTAAACAGCACGTTAGAAGCGCAAAAGAAGCAGTTAAGAAGCCTTGAAGAACAATATAGATTGACCGTACAAGAACAGGTCGAAAACTCAAAGGGTGCGGAAGAATTAGCAATAAAAATTAACCATCAAAAAGCCGCAATCCAAACAACCGAAAAATCATTAGACGGATACGAAAAAGCACTTGACGACATACAGAACGCGAACGAAGAAGCCGGAGAGAGCGCACAAAAGGCAAGCGACGGCTTTACAGTTATGAAGGGCGCACTTGCAAGCCTTGTTGCCGACGGTATACGCGCCGCGATTAGTGGGCTTAAAGACCTTGCAAAAGAAGCATATCAAGCCGGTGCAACGTTCGAAAGTTCAATGTCACAAGTTGCCGCCGTAAGTGGTGCAAACGCCGAGCAATTAGACCAACTAACCAAAAAAGCACAGGAAATGGGCGCAAAAACAAAGTTTTCCGCGTCGGAGAGTGCCGAAGCTTTTAATTATATGGCTATGGCAGGTTGGAAAACAGATGAAATGCTAAACGGCATTGAAGGTATTATGAACCTAGCCGCCGCGAGCGGTTCAGACCTTGCCACAACGTCGGACATTGTAACGGACGCATTAACAGCTATGGGCTATAGTGCCGGTGATGCCGGAAAACTAGCCGACGTTATGGCGGCGGCAAGTTCAAATGCAAATACTAACGTTGAAATGATGGGTAAAACGTTCCAATACGCCGCACCAATTGTTGGAGCGTTGGGTATGAACATGGAAGATACCGCCGTTGCAATCGGTATGATGGCAAACGCCGGAATTAAAGCGGATAAAGCCGGCACAGCGTTAAGAAGTATTCTAACCCGTTTAAGTGCGCCACCTAAAGAATGTGCAACGGAAATGGACAAGTTAGGCTTGTCATTAACGGACAGTAGCGGAAAAATGAAAAGCCTTGATACCGTTATGCGAGACTTGCGAAAAGCGTTTAGCAATTTGAGCGAAACGGAGCAGACCGCCGCCGCTAAACATCTAGCCGGTGCAGAAGCTATGAGCGGTTTACTTGCTATTGTCAACGGTTCGGAAACCGATTTTCTAAAACTCACAGATGCAATAGACAAAAGTAGCGGTTCGGCACAGAAAATGGCTGATACCATGAACGACAATGTAAACGGTCAGTTGACATTGTTAAAATCGCAGATTGAAGGAATTATGATAAAGCTTTTCGACAAGGCAAGTGATTCAATGCGAAAAGGTATCAACAGCGTGTCCGAAGCCCTTGACGACGTTAATTGGGATAAAGTGGGCGAAGCCGTGGGAGTGTTTGCAGAAAAAGCCGCAAACCTTTTTAGTTATATCTTAACTAACGGTTCGTCGATCATAAGCATATTGACAACCATTGCAAGTGTAGCCGGTACACTTTTTGCAATTAATAAAATCGGTGCTTTTATTGGTTGGCTTAACTCTTTAATGCGTACTTATACAAGCCTTAACGCCGTTTTAACAACGGTTAAGGGTACACAATTAGCACTTAACGCGGCACAGTTGGCAAGCCCTATAGGTTTAGCAGTTGCGGCAATTGGTACTTTAACAGCGGCTTATATTATCAATACGCAAAAGCGTAAAGAAAACGCACAAGCCGCGTATGGATTGAGTAATGCCGAAAAAGAGTTAATCAAAGAAACTAAAAACGCCTATGATGCACAAAAACAGCTTGTAGAAGCCCGAAACGAAAGTATAGAAGCTACAACGGGCGAGTTTGAATATATCAAGCGTCTAAAGGACGAATACAACGGACTTGTTGACAGCAACGGCAAAGTTAAAAAGGGTTATGAGGACAGGGCAAACTTTATACAATTTCAGTTGGCAAAATCTTTAGGTATCGAACTTGAAGAGGTTCAAAAACTTATTGACAAAAACGGAGAGTTAGGAAAGTCAATTGATGAACTAATCATTAAAAAACAGGCAGAAGCTACACGCGCGGCGTATGAAGATAGTTATGCACAAGCCAAAAGTCAAGAATATGAGCTACTTCAAAAAGTAATTGACAATCAAAACAATTACACCAAAGCCAAAGAAAATTATTACAAGTTGCAAGAACAATACAAGCAAGTTGAAAAGGAAATGCATGAAGATATGTTAAACGGCGGTAACGCGGTTTATCAATATCAGAACAAACTCATAACACTTGAAGATGAATTAAACGCCGCAAAAGAAAGTTTTAATAAAAACAAAGAAGCGGTTGAACAATCAACAAAGGCTTATCAAGACGGACAACAGACAATTAAAAGTTATGAAGGTTTGGGCGCGGCAATCGTAAGCGAAGATGTTACCGCAATAAATAGAGAACTTAACAAGTTGACGACCGGATTTAAGGACGCGTCGAGCGCAACCGAAAAGGAATTACAAGAGCAGGTAAAGGATTACGAAAAATACTACAATGACATTGTAGCCGCGCAGAAAGCCGGAAATCCCGTTATCACGAAAGAAATGGTTAATGGTGCTAAAGAAGCGTGGGAGAGTGCAAAAAAGGAATACGAAAAAGCTACACCGCAGTTAGAAAAAACCGCGAAAAACTCAAAAAACACATATATCAAGGGATTAAACGATAATAATAGCGGCGTGGAAAAAGCCGCAAAAAATACCGTTAAAAAGGGCGTAGATGCCGCAACGAAAGAAAGCAAAAACTTTGATAAAAGCGGAAAAGACGGCGGTACGACATACGGTAAAGGTATTGAAGGTACAAAAGATAAAGTCGAAAAAAGCGCGAAAAAACTTACAACGTCAGCAAACAAAACGTTAAGCAGTAACGAAGCCAAAAAGAGCGCAGAAACAAGCGGTAAAAATTTTGGTTTGGGATTCGGTAATGGAATAACCGCAAAAGACGTTTTAACAAAAGTTGGAAATGCCGCAAAAAAGCTAGTTGATTGGGCGTTATCAAAGCTTAAAAAAGAACAAAAAGAAGGTTCGCCGTCTAAAGTTACCGCTCAAAGTGGTAAATTTTTCGGTTTGGGTTATGAAAAGGGCATAAACGCAACGCAAAATATTGTAGGAAAAGCCGCCGCAAATATCGCAAGCGTGGCGTTAAGATCATTGAGCGACACACAACAAGAAGGTGCGTTATCCAAACTCACATATAAGAGCGGTCAGAACTTCACACAAGGCTATATAAAAGGCATTGTAAGCTTGCAAGGTTCACTTGTTAAGACTTCTCAAAACATGGTTAAAACCGTGATGAAAGAACTTTTGAACCTTCAAAACTTTAATTTTAGCGAAATACAACAAAAGGCTAGTGATGCTTTTTCTAAAGCTTTATCCGATAAATTGTCGTATATGATTAACAAAATTAACTATACGACTAATGAGAAGTTGAAAGACTATGAAAATACTATCAATAGTTTGGAGGAAAAACAGCAACAGGCATTAGAAAGCACTTCTAAACGCCTTGCAGATGAACACGACAAAACACTTACACAAATAACGAAATCAAGTGAGGACTATCAACAAAAGCTTGCAGATGAAGAAGCCGCACAATTACAAGGTGTATCGGATGCAAGCAAAAGGAAACAGGAAAAACTCACAGAGGAACACGACAAAAGCCTATCTGAATTAAGTGACAACAGTACAAACAGACTTGCGGAACTTGCCAAAAACCGCGATAAACAGTTACAAGATATAACTAATGAAAGTACGGCAACTTTACAAAGGCTTGCAGATGAAGAAGCCGCGCAACTAAAAGAAATAACCGATAATAGTTCAGCCGAACAAGAAAGACTTAACGATAAAATAAACGAACTTGAAGGGAAAAAACAGACCAAAAAACGCAAAAAACAAGTAGAAGCGCGCAAAGAGGAATTAGAGGAAGAAAAAGAAGATTTACAAAAGCGTACAGATGAAATAATAGCGGCGTATGAAAAGAGTGTGAACGCCGAACAAAAGGCACTTGAAAAACGTACCGCCGAAATTAACAAGGCTTATGAAGAAGCGGTCGAAAAGGAAAACAAGGCGTTAAGTGATAAGCAAAAGGAAATTGATAAAACCTATGAAAGTGCAATTCAAAAGGAAAAACAAATTCTTGAGGATGGCACTAAACAGATAACGGAAACCTACGAAAAACGGATAAAGGAAGAAAAAGAAGGACTAGAAAGCCGTAAAAAGGCACTTGAAGCAAGTTATAAGAGTTCTACAGAGTCAGAAAAAAAGGCTATCAATGATAAGTATAATAAGTTGATAGAAGCGGAAGAGACCGCAAAAGAAGCGTATCAACAGGCAAGCCAAAAGATGATACAGGAATTGCAAAACGCAATGAACGCGTATCAACAGGCGGCGCAAAAGCTAATTGATGATACTATGAGCGGTATTACATCCAAGTATCAAAAGCAGTATGACGCACTTATAAACAAACAAGATACACTTATTAACAAGCTTAAAAACGCCGGCGATTTGTTTAATATCAGTGGTGCTAATGTTATGACGGTAAACGACATAAGAGCGCAGACCGAACAAATAACGCAATACGCCGCAAAGCTTAAAAAGATAAAAGAAAAGGTATCAAGTGAGCTTTTCGATCAAATTGCTAGTTATGACATGAAAGAAGGTAGCGCGTTCATAGACCGACTTTTAGCAATGTCAACGGCTGATTTGAACGCGTACAATAAAGCCTATACCGAAAAGATGGAAGCCGCTCAAAGCCTATCGGAAAACATTTATAAAGACGACTTTGAAAAAGTCAAAAAGGACTATAAAAACGAAGTCAAGAAAGCATTTTCCGGTATTGAAAAAGAGTTGCAAAAGTTGGGCGAACAATCCATGAAGGGATTTATCGAAGGTCTAACAGCGGATACCGACTACATGAAAGGCGAAGTTAAAAAGTACATTGATGAAATGATAGCCGCTTTTAGAAATGAATTAGGCATACACAGCCCGTCAAAAGTTACGATGCAATTAGGAAGGTACACCGGCGAAGGGTTCGCGGATGGTTTGAAAGATATGATTAAGACCGTTAAGAAAGCCGCCGAACAAATAACCGATAGCGTAACGGATACGCTTGATTTTGGCGATATAGGCAGTTTTAAGTCAGTGGCGAACAATTACAGAGGTAACTCTTCAAACGGCGTTTACGGGGCAGATAACGCCGTTAGAACGCAAGTTATAAACTTTAATCAGACAAACAACAGCCCTAAAGCACTTGACCGCTTGACGATTTACCGCCAAACAAACAACATGCTTTTTGGTGCTAAAGTGAGGTTAAACAATGTTTAATATGTATTTAGAAAATAAGGATGGTAAGACGCTTCAATTTGGAGCGTCTACACCTTATACAATCACAGAATTTAGCGGCTTAAATCCACCTAAAGCCACAATAAACACAAGCACAACGGCAACGCTTGACGGTGGAATGTTTAACAGTGCAAAACTACAAATGCGTTCCGTTAATTTAGCGTTTGCGATTGAAACAGATGCAGAAGCCAACCGACTTGCAGTTTATGCGGTTGCACAACCTAAAAACCCGATTAGGCTTTATTATCAAAGTGATTTGTTAAACGTATTTTTAGACGGATATGTTGAAGAAGTAACACCGGATTATTTTGCAAAAAAACAGATTGTAACAATATCTATTTTGTGTCCTTCACCTTATTTCAAGTCAGCGCAACTTGTAGTTAATGAGTTGAGCGGAATTATTAAAAAGTTTCATTTTCCTTTTGCAAGTGAGGGCGGCAAAAACCTTTTTGACATAATCGCAACTACTACCACTATAAACGGCGTTACGTTCACGATTAACGACGATGGAAGTGTAACGGCAAACGGTACGGCAACGGCAAACGCTAACTTGATTTTAGGCGCGATTAACCTTATAGGCGGTACAACGTATATATTAAATGGTTGTCCTAGCGGTGGCGGCGGTTCTACTTATCGTTTATATTGGCAAGGTGTAAGCGGCAATTATGACGAAGGAAACGGTTCAACTTACACGCCGCCAAGTGATACAACTATAAACATTAGAATAGTGGTTTATAACGGCGCAGCGGTCAATAATCTAACGTTTTATCCTATGGTTAGATATAGCGCATATACAAGCGGCGATTATCAGCCGTTCGGATACGGTGAAATTGTTTTTGGAGAAATTGACCCACTAACAAGCGTAACGGTATTAAATCAAGGAAGTGTTAAAACAGGCTTGACGTTTGAACTTTACGCCAAAAATTCAATAACAAACCCTAAAATCTTTAATTATCAGACGGGCGAGTTTTTAGCAATAAATACAACTATGCAGACAGGCGACACGATCACGATAACAACCGGACAGGGCAACAAAACAATTACTCTTTTGCGTGACGGCGTGGAAACAAATATATTTAATTTGCTTGATAAAAATAGTACATGGTTACAATTGGATATAGGCGGCGGCGTGTTTGTTTATACCGTTGACGTTGGAAGTGCTATAAATTTACTTGTAAACATTTATCATTATGATTTGTTTGAGGGCGTGTAATTATGCAGATGCTACCTATAATTTTAGACAATAATTTTAATCGCATTGCAATGATTGACGATTTTATATCATTGATATGGACTAGCAGATATTACAAGGTGGGAGATTTTGAACTATGCGCGGATATATCAAGAGCGAACGTTATACGCACAGGGTACTATATAACGCGTTATGGTGATGATTCGCATTTAGGTATTATCGAAAATGTGAAGTATCAACAGGACGAAACACAAAAAGAAATGATAATAGCAAACGGGCGTTTTTTACCGGCTATTCTTGCAAGGCGTGTTATAGCTTCACAAACACAAGTAAGCGGCACGATACCAAACGCAATACAGACGTTAATAAACGATAATGCTATAAATCCAAGTATAGCGGCGCGTAAAATAAACGGCTTGACGTTTTCAAGTTCTGTTAGTTCCGGTCAGACAATGGATTCACAGTATACCGGAGAAAACTTGCTTGATACGATAGAGAATATTTGCGAAACGTATTCGATCGGGTTTGATTGTACGTTGACAGAAAACAACGGATTTAATTTTAACTTGTATCAAGGCGTTGACCGGTCATATAATCAGAGTGTAAATCCTTATGTTGTGTTTTCTGATAAGTATGATAATTTGCTAACAACAGAGTATAGCGAAGATTTTGAAAACTATACAACCGATGTATTAGTTGGTGGCGAAGGTGAAGGAACGGCGCGCACAATGGTTTGGAGTGCCAAACAATCACAAAGCGGATTGAACCGTTACGAAAAGTTTTTGAACGCTCAAAACGCAGTTACAAACGAAAACATAATTACACAAGAAACATACGAAAAGCAGTTACAAGGGTTAGGGCTTGAACAAGTCACGGCATACACAACAGCGTTCACGGGTGAGGTTGATTTTTCCGGCGTTACGTTGGGAGTTAATTTGAACGTTGGGGATATATGCACGATAGAAAATTCAACATGGGGAATGTTTATAAATTCGAGATTGATTGAAGTTATTGAGAGCGTGGGCGAAGATGGTGTATATAAAGCCGTTCCGACGTTCGGGCAATAACGGGAGGTGTAAAAGTGGCAGTAAACGGATATTTTTTTAATGCGGTTCAACGCAATGGAGTATATGACAGGATATACAGTGCAGACGATTTTTCTAGTTATTTAGATCAATTAGTTAGTAACGGTGTTTTTCCAAACCCATCAACGCAATTACAAGTAAGAGCCGGTACAGATATGCAAGTAATAGTTGAGAGCGGTCAAGGTTGGATATACGGTCATAAGCTTGTAAACAACGCCGATTTACCCTTAAATATTGCGGCTAGTGATGTATTGATGAATAGAATTGACAGGGTTGTTTTTTACGCTGATTTTATAAACCGTGAAATGGGTATAAGCGTTTTGACGGGTACGGCGGCGGCAACGCCTAACGCGCCACAATTAACGCGTAACGCCAATAGGTACGAAATGTGTTTAGCTGAAATCACAGTTAATAAGCAAGTAACGGCTATAACACAAGGAATGATAACCGATACACGCGCAAATACGGACGTTTGCGGTTGGGTAGCCGGATTGATTCAGCAAGTAGACACAAGTACATTATTTACGCAATGGCAAACGGCGTATAGTGACTATTACAACACAATGACCGCCCGTTTTAATGAGTTCATGGATGCATTAACGGAGCAATTGAAAGTCAATACTTACATTCAGCAATATAAAAAGTTTGTACAGTTGACGGCAAGCAGTAGTAAGATAATACCGCTTGATATGACCGGCTACACCTACGAGGAAAGCGACATTTTATTTGTTATCATTAACGGACTTGTAGCCGCCGAAACGGTTGATTATTTGCTTGATACAAGGCAGACACCGCCGGAAGTACATGTTAATTTAGTAGGCAGTACGAACGTTACGGATGATATAGAAATAAGGGTGTTAAAGTCTATCATAGGTATTTCACAGACAACGTAAATCTGTTATAATACAGACGTTGCATACTTTTTTCATATCTCCTTTGATTGAATAAAACAAAAAGCACTCACTTTATTTAATAAGGTGGGTGCTTTTTATTTTTATATTTCCTTATATGCGTTGTATGCGTCTATTGCGTTTTGATTTTCCAAAATTTCATCAAGTCGGCAATTCAACTTTATGCAAATATTCAAAAGTATATCTATTTTCGCGCCGTCTATGCTTTTTACGCCTTGTTCGTATAATTGATACGTTCTTTCATGTATCCCACAGGCGTTTTTTAAGTGTTCGCCTAATTCACGTTGAGTAACGCCACGCGCCACGCGTAAAGCCTTTAATTTAGTAGTTGCGGCGTTGCGTGGTGGGCGTGTCTTTTTTGGTGGGTTTTCCACGTTCAAGATCGCGTCTATTAGTTCGCTTTTCTTTTTGTCGGTGCTTATATCATACTTGTTAGCAAGTATAACTAATTCAGTTACTTT
>JAEIGA010004849.1_pt1 | contig 20702 bp, 18 predicted proteins | sample 9270691 | NCBI WGS metagenome assembly JAEIGA01 (sample SAMN17057246, study PRJNA624740) | gut metagenome | biome: biome; isolation source: fecal sample | host: Bos grunniens | place: China: Xizang | collected 2019 | reverse complement strand
AGGATCCACCTCTTCCCATTCCGAACAGAGAAGTTAAGCTCGTTCACGCCGATGGTACTGCCTCACAAGGGTGGGAGAGTAGGTAGCCGCCATTTTTCCAGAGGGTTAGACATTTGTCTGACCCTCTTTTTTTTGTTTGTACCTGTCTTTTTTGTGTTATCTTTGAAGTCTGTTTGAATACCAATCTTATGAAAATTGCAATGATAACCGGTGCTACCTCCGGAATTGGTGAGGCTTTAGCACGCATCTTGGTCCAAGATCAATACAAATTAATTCTTACCGGCCGCCGTCTCGAGCGTTTGCAAGCCCTGCAGCAAGAACTTCAGGGACAGGGAGCGGAGGTACACATCCTGCATTTTGATGTTCGTGACTACGAAGCGACGCGACTGGCTTTGGAATCTCTTCCCCAGGAGTGGCGTGCCATCGATGTGTTGGTGAACAATGCGGGGTTGGCCGTCGGTTTGAATCCGATTCAATCCGGCGTGCTTGAGGACTGGGAACGTATGCTTGACACCAATGTAAAAGGACTTTTGTATGTAACACGTATTGTATCTCCTTGGATGGCAGAGCGTAAGACCGGTCATATTGTTAACATTTGTTCCATTGCTGGTAAGGAAGTTTATCCCAATGGCAATGTTTACTGTGCTTCAAAGCATGCGGTGGATGCATTGACCAAGGGTATGCGTCAGGATCTCTTGCCTTACGGTATCCGCGTTTCGCAAATCTGCCCGGGTGCTGTGGAAACTGAGTTCTCGGAGGTGCGTTTCAAAGGAGATAAGGAACGTGCTGCCGGTGTGTACAAAGGTTTTGAACCCTTGACCGGTCGCGATGTTGCCGAAGCCATCCGCTTCATGATTCTTGCTCCTGCGCACGTGTGCATCAACGATATGGTCATCATGCCGACGGCACAGGCAAATTCCGGATTGTTTTACAAGAATCTGTAATCCCTGTACAATACAATGAAAATGAAACCGACGTTGGTGGTTCTGGCAGCGGGTATGGGTTCCCGCTACGGTTCGTTGAAGCAGATGGATGGGGTGGGCCCTCATCGCGAAGCCATCATTGACTACTCTGTGTATGATGCGATTCGTGCTGGCTTTGGTAAGGTGGTGTTTGTCATCCGTCACTCCTTCGCGGAGGAGTTTATGGAGGTGTTTGATAAAAAACGCTTCGGAGGCAAGATCGAGGTTGAATACGTATACCAGGAACTGGACTATTTGCCGAATGGCTTTCAAGTACCGGAAGGTCGTGTGAAACCGTGGGGTACCAACCATGCTGTTTTGATGGCGAAGGATGCGGTGGATACACCGTTTGCAGTCATCAATGCGGACGACTTTTATGGCAAGGAGGCCTATCAGACCATTGCTGCCTACTTGACTTCCGGTCTGAAACCGGGTGAGTACTGCATGGTGGGATACAATCTGAAAAACACCTTGTCCGATTATGGTACTGTTTCTCGGGGCGAGTGCACGGTAAACGAAGCGGGTCAGTTGACTTCGATGGTTGAACGTACGGCCATTGCGCGTCAAGGCGATCGTGTTTTCTATTCCGACTCGGAAGGGGATCACGAAATTGATGAGAATACACCGGTTTCCATGAACTTCTTTGGGTTCATGCCAGACTACTTTACCAAGTCTGAGGAGATGTTCGTGGAGTTCCTGCAACAAGAAAAGAATCAGACCAACCTGAAAGCTGAGTATTTTATTCCGTTGGCAGTCAATAACCTCATTTGTTCGGGTGCAGCGACCATGCAGGTGCTGACCAGTGAGGCTCAGTGGTTCGGGGTTACCTACAAAGAAGACCGGCCCTTTGTCGTTGACAGGATCCGGTCTCTGATTGATGCGGGAGTGTATCCCGAGAACCTTTGGGGCTTAAAAGATTAACAAAAGTTCCAAAGTCAATTTATCTGAAAAATCCTCCCCGGGGAAGAAGGCAGTCAGCCGATCTTCTTCGGGGATGTTGTATAATTCATAGTCCAAACGGAGGATGGATGAGAAGTATTTTTGGGTCAGACCCAGACCGAAGCCCAAGGTCAGTCGGTTGACTTGAAAACCTTCGCTCAGCACATCGTAGCCCATGGCATCCCATCGCACTGCGGGGATGATGTGGTCAAACAAGGTGCGGACGTGGCAGGGGATGGCATAGCCACCTTGGACATAATAGGTGCTGAGTTCGCGTTGGTCTGCGTAATTGAATTTGCTCATCCATTCGGCTTCTACTTTCCAGTCGCGGGCTTCGTAGCGGAGGTCGGTGGCCCAGATTCGGTAGTCTTCCAGTTCGGAGAGGGGATAGCGGTAGGCTTTGGCAGAAAAGCGGAAGCCTTTGTCGTCTCCCAATGTGATGCGGCCGGCGTAGGAGGGGTTGCGGGTCCAAAGCGGGTTGTTGATTTTTCCGCCGTTGTAGATACCCGCCTCAAAGCTGATGGGGAATTCTGAAATGACCGTCTTGTATTTTGCAGTGGCTCCGATTTCGCGGCTGCCCGTATTGTATTTACCAAGGAAAGGGCGGTTCGCAAACATCAGACTACCAGGAGAAACCGTGTAGCTGTTGTAGATGGGCAAACCGGTTTGTCCGACAGTAATGGTCAGGCCCGGAGACAGTTGGATGGTTGAGTACAAGTCCAGGATGTTGAAGGTACCGTTGCTACTGAGTTCTGTTTGCAATTGGTAGCTGACGGTGGTGTTCAGACTGCCTTTTACCCCAACCCGCGTGTTGCGTACGGAGAAACGGGCATTTTTGTTGTCCAAATCAATTTCTGCTCGGGTTTTGAGGACACCGAAAAAAGCGGCTTTGGGAGCCGTTTCTGTTTGGGTGGTATCGGAGTCTTGGGAAGGGTTGGCGAAAAGAGAGGAGGTGGCCGTTGCGCAGAGCAAGAGACTTGCGAGTAAGGCACGCACTCGGAATTGTTTTTTCATTATCTGATAAATACTTAACATTAATTGCTACAAAAATAAGAAAAAATCTTACCTTTGCCCAAATTTGCATTAATTTGCCAAAAGTGAATAGTTGCGAGAATAGATATTAAACAATAAACCAATTAGAACAGATGAAAAAATTATTTTCAACCCTTTTCCTGGCACTGTTCGTTCTTACAGGTAGCCTTTGCGCTCAAGAACGCCATGCTCACTGGAAAAGTCAAGTCCGCCAATTGGAAGCAGATCGTTACGAGGTAACTGTAACTGCTATTTTGGACTCTGCTTGGCACGTTTACGACACCCTTCGTACCTTGACCGGTCCTCCGGCCACGATTGTGGATTTCCAAGTATTGGAAGCTGGTAGAAAACCTGCTGCTGAAAAAGTGGGTCCGATGCAGGTGTTGGGTCAAGTACACAAATACTATGACGACATCTTCATGATGGAAGTGGGTTACTTTGAGGACAGCGTGGTCTTCAAACAAGAATTCCAACTTTTGAAAGACGAAGCCCAAGTACGTGTGTACATGGAGTGGATGACTTGCGACGAAAATAACTGTTCTCCTTTGACCGATGATGAGTTCATCGTAAACATCCCGGAAAAAGAAGAAGCACAAGTGAAAGCGGCCAATGTAAAATCTACCGGCAATCTGTTGGCGATGATTTTGGAAGCCATCGTATGGGGTTTGGTAGCTTTGTTGACTCCTTGTATCTTCCCGATGGTACCGATGACCGTTTCTTTCTTTATGAAAGGTTCAGAAGACAAACGTACCGGTCGTCTGAGAGCTGCTTTGTACGGTATTTTCATCGTATTGCTCTACACCTTGCCGATCGCAGCTTTGATCTTGATTACCCGTATCTTTGGTGGAGACGCTGTGACTGCAGATATCTTCAACTGGTTGGCTACTAACTGGTTGCCGAACATTATCTTCTTTATCGTATTCATGGTGTTTGCTGCATCCTTCTTTGGTCTCTTCGAAATCACCATGCCGGGTTCATTGACCACCAAAACCGACAGCCGTGCTGACTCAAAAGGTGTGGGTGGTATCTTCTTCATGGCTTTGACCTTGGTATTGGTGTCCTTCTCTTGCACCGGTCCGATCGTAGGTACCGTGGTTATCAAATCTATCTCCGGTGAATTCTGGACTCCGATTTTGACCATGTTCTTCTTCTCTGTAGCTTTTGCGTTGCCGTTTACTTTGTTGGCATTGTTCCCTTCTTGGTTGAACCACTTGCCGAAGAGCGGTGGCTGGTTGGGCTGCGTGAAGATCATCCTCGGTTTTGTGGAAGTGGCATTGGCATTCAAATTCTTGTCAATGGCTGACCAAGCTTACCACTGGAACATCTTGCCTCGTGACTTGTACCTCGCAATCTGGATTGTCTTGGCAACCCTCTTGTTCTTCTACATGATTGGCTTGCTGAAATTCCGTCATGCTCCTTGGGCAAAATGGGGACCTGGCCGTATTGGCTTTACCTTGGTGATCCTGGTGTTCGATATCTGCTTGATCTGCGGTATCCTGGGTAAACCCCTCTCATGGTTGTCCGGTTACTTGCCTCCGATGCAAGAAAAAGGTTGGTTCTATGACAACTCAGTTCATTATGAAATGGAAGACTATGACATTACCAAAGTGAAATATGCTGACAAATTGCACTTGCCTCACGGATTGAACGGTTTCTTTGATTTGAACCAAGCAAAGAGCTACGCTCAAAAAGTAAACAAACCTTTGTTCATTGACTTCTCCGGTCACGCTTGTGTGAACTGCCGTGAAATGGAAATGCGTGTATGGTCTGATCCTCGCGTGCTTGAAATCTTGCGCAACGATTACGTGGTGGTTGCCTTGTACTGCGACGACAAGATGAAGGTAGATGAATCAGAATGGATTACCGTGGGTGACAAGACCTTGACCACCATGGGTAAGATCAACTCCTACATCGCCTTCAGCAAATACGGTGTGAATGCACAACCTTGCTACATTTTGGAAGGTTTGAACGGTGAATTGTTGGCAGATCCTCGCGGATACGATACCGATATTGAAGCCTTCATCAAATTCCTGGAACAAGGAAAAGCAAACTTTGTAAAATAGTAATAACCCTATAATCAATTAACAATTTATGAAAAAATTCAAGAATTTCTTGTACAGCGCGCTCTCATTTGCGCTGATGACTGCCATGGTATCTTGTGGTGAGTCTATTGATAACCCTGGAACAGAACCGGATCCTGAGGTTCCCAACACTGGTACTTCCTTCATTTTGGAATGCACCAAAGGCGCTAAAGCTGAACTTGAATTTGACAAAACTGCTGATTGGCAATTGTCTAACGCAAACGTATGGTTGTCTGTTTCTCCCCTCAGTGGTGTAGCTGGTAAAACCAATGTAACTGCTACTGCATTGGAAGCTAACGAAGAGTTGGTAGAAAGAGAAGGTACTGTTGCTGTACGTTGCAACAACGTAAACACTACTTATTTTGTAATCCAACGTCCGACCTTGGGCTTGTACTTGCCGAAAGCTCGCGTGAGCGCTAAAGCTCAAGCTGGTCAAGTAGTGATCCCTGTAGAAGGTAACGTAGAAATGGAAGTTGCTTCTTCTGAAAGCTGGTTGACTTTTGACAAAGTGAACTACGGTGAACCTGCAACTTTGAAAGACGGTACTACCAAATCCCTCTACAAAGTTTCTCAAATCTTGATGAACGTAGAATCTTATGACGGTGAAGTGTCTCGTGAAGCGATCGTGACTTTGACTACTGAAGCAGGTGAATACACTGTAACTGTACGTCAAAACCCGGAATCTGGCGTTGACTACTCTGCAGAATTCTTCCGTCACTCTATCGGTCTCCGCTTTACTGCTACCTGGTGCGGTTACTGCCCGATGATGGGTGAAGCATTCTCAAATGCACACAGCAACTACTCAGATCGTTTCATCCCGATTTCTCTCCACGCTTCTTCATCACAAGGTGGTTTGGCTTTCACCGGTACTTCTACCTTGGAAAGCTACTACAAAGTGTCTGGTTATCCGTCAGGTTACATCAATGACATCGCTGAAGTACAAAACTATGCAGTTTCTACCACAACCAACATCATCCAAGGTTTGATCGACGAAGCTACTGAAGATTACCCGGCTAAAACTGCTATTGCAGCAACCTCTACCCTCTCTGGTAACGTACTCGAACTCAATGTACAAGTTGCAGCAAAAGAAGGTCGTTCAGACTACAAACTCGTTGCTTTGGTTTTGGAAGACGGTATCGTATATCCTCAACAAAGCGGTGGAAGCAACTACGTTCACAACTACGTTGCTCGTCAATCTTTGACCGACATCAAAGGTGATGTGTTTGAAGTGGATGATGAAAGCATTTACGAAACCTCATTCGAAGTTGAATTGTCAACAAAGATCAAAGACATTAACAACGCTTACTTGGTACTCTTCGTGAAATACGACGGAGAACCCACCCAAAAAGGCGTAGCTAATGCAATTTATGGTAAATACGGCACCATCATTGACAACGCTGTTGTTCTTCCTTTGGATGGTTCTGTTGATTTCAAATACGAAGAATAATCGTTCCCATTATGAAAAAAATCTTTTTGATGTTGGCCTTGGTGGCTGTGTCTTTTAGCAGCGCGTTTGCACAAAAGGCATTGCCGAAGGTCGAAGTATCTACCTTGGAAGGTGCAAGCTTCCAAATCCAAGATGTATTGAAAGACGGTGTTCCTGTAATCCTGTCTTTCTGGTACACCACCTGCAAACCTTGTTTGCAAGAATTGGGTGCTTTGAACGAAGCTTTCCCGGATTGGCAAGAAGAAGCTCAATTTAAGGTAGTTGCTGTTTCAACCGACGACGCTCGCTCAAGTGCGAAAGTGGCTCCGATGGTGAACGGTCGCGGTTGGACTGATTTTACTTTCTTGTTGGACCCGAACGGTGACTTGCGTCGTGCAATGGGTGTTCAAACCCAACCGACCGTGTTTATCTTGGATAAAACTGGTAAAGTGGTGTATACCCACACCGGTTACACTCCCGGTAACGAGGAAGAATTGTTTGAAGAAATTCTCAAGTTGCAATAATTCACAGCATGATTAAAAAATTATTCTGCTTATTGCCGCTGATGGCTTTTGCTGCTGGTGTTGCCTTTGCCCAAGAGGACAAAGGCAGCCTCTCAGCAGGTTTTGAAACCAACACGACTTATTACTTCAACGACGAAGTCACTGGAGCAATGGCTCCCGAAAGCCGTTTTGGTTCCAATAACTACTTGAAGATGGACTACAACCGTGGAAACTTTGCTGCTGGTTTGCAAATGGAAGGTTACCTTCCGGCGATCAACGGTCACTTCCCGATGATGTATTCCACCGATCAGTTCTGGCGTTACGACCTGTATGCATCGTTTGCAGACCAAGGTTGGGACGTACGCATCGGTAGTTTGTATGAGCAATTCGGTAGCGGTATGTTGCTTCGTACTTACGAAGACCGCACCTTGGGTGTGAACAACGCCTTGCAAGGTATTCGTGTTGCCTATACTGCCGGTGATTTCTTGAATGTGCGTGGTCTCTATGGCCGTGTTCGCGACATCAAAGAATATACCAATACTACTGTGACCGGTGCTGACCTTTCTCTCTCCTTGTCTAGCTTGTTGAAATTGGAATCTTTCAACTTGGCTTTGGAAGGTAGCGTGATCGACAACTACGATCCGTCCATGATGCAAGGCGTGAAGGCTCACAAAGGTGGTTACTCTGGCCGTTTGGCCTTTGGATACGCAGGTTTCCAACTCCGTGGAGAATACATGTCCCGCGACATGGATCCCGGTATCTATGGTTTTGCTGAAATCACCAATACCAAAGCCAATGCCATCCAAGTTGAATTGGGTTACTCTGGCAAAGGTTATGGTGCTTTGGTTACCTTGAGAAAATTGGAATATGCCGGTTTGAAAGGTTTGTGGCAAGACCAAGAAAACGCGATGTACACCAGCATCCGCTATGTACCCGCGTTGACCCAACAACACACCTATATGTTGGCAACCATGAACCCTTACACCGCTCAAAATGATGAGATCGGTGGTCAAGCGGACTTCTACTACAACTTCAAACGCAACACCGTATTGGGTGGTAAGAAAGGTATGAAATTCCACGTGAATTTCTCTAACTTCTACGGTTCTTTGCCGGATATGATGACCGGTAAGATGTCTGAGCGTTCTTTGATGTACAGAGACTTGACTGTTGATGCTGAACGTTGGTTTGGCAAAGACTTCAAGATGATTCTCTACTACAGCTGGCAAACCTTGAACCCGGAAACCATGGGTAAAGGAGATGGCTTGTGGAACTCTCATACTGTAGTTGCTGACATGACTTACAAGTTGACCCGTAAACATTCTTTGCGTATGGAGTTGCAACACTTGTACACCAAAGAAGACCATAAGAACTGGGCTGCTGCTTTGTTGGAATTCAACGTGGCTCCCAAATGGAGTATTTCTGTACAAGATATGTGGAACTACGGTCAAACCAAAATCCACTACATCAACGGTAACATCAGCTATACTTACTCCAAAGTTCGTTTCGCAATGAACTTCGGTCGATTCAAAGAAGGGTATTTGTGCTCAGGCGGTGTATGCCGCATCACCCCGGCTTATACCGGTGTTAACCTTTCGATGATTGTTACGTTGTAGTCCGGTATACTTTATAAATAGAAACGGCCCTTGCATAAAAGCAGGGGCCGTTTTTCATAGAAGAAATCTGCAACCAATCTCCAGGTTTAATGAAAATCTTCCTTTTGATTCATAGATTTGGGGCAATTCTCCAAGAATTAGTTCTGCCGAAGGTTCTATGTATATTGCGATGGATTCTCCAAGTCGGTGTGAGTAGCCAACTCCAATTTGGGAACTGATCACGAAGTTTGTTCCTCGTGTGTTGTTAGATATTCCTCGCAGGTTTGAGCCTATACAGTATTGGGCAAGCCCCCCTGCATTTGTGTATAGTTCAGAATTGGTTCCATCATATATGAGATAGGAAATTTGTAGCGGAATTCCAATGTAGTGTGATACGTGATTGCTGTATAGTTGTTCATTTATAAAGGTACTGCTCTGCATGAGGGAGTATACAATGCCAGTACAGAGGGACCATCTATTCTGTTTCCAGAACAGAATTCTAGCGCCAATCCGAATAGTGGGATACTCGATGACTTCTTGAGGCGATGTTATCTCTTCAGAGGTGTTCGCTCCGTGTTGCGGTTTGATATTGCCGGATTCAGAGGTAGTAATGTTGTTGTTGAACAGGAGGTCTATTTGCAGTTTGCGTGATTCCGGGACAACTTCGTCTGTGAAGATCTCTATCAATTCCCTCTCGGTATAAAGGCTTGTGTCAGATGCTACGAGTGTTTTATCCGAGTGTTGGCTGCTGGAGTTGCACGAGAAATCAGTTGGATGGGCGGATTGCTTTACCTCTATTTGTGGTACGGATTGCTTTGTTTGGGCTTTGTTTTGTTTTAACTGGTGTAGCTGGATGGCTGGGCTTGGAAGGGAAATTTTTGCCTGAGCAAGGTTGAGAGAAGGAGTTAAGTGACGTCTTTGATTGATGTTGTTTTTCGGTGAAGTTATGATGAGACTAATGATGAGTATAGCAGCAGAACCAACCAATATGCAGAAGGTTCTAGTATTCCTCTTTTTTGTGGACTGCTTGCGTTGATGGATTTTGTATTTGTTCCTAAAGTCAGTAAAATCCCCCTTAGGAAGGTTCAGGGTATCTCCCTCATACATAGAACTAATAGTCTTTTTCCAATTGTTCATCTTGTATCCATTTAGTTAATAGTTGTCGTGCTTTGTATAGTAGCGAAGAGGATGTTTTTTCTTTGATGCCTAGTTGTTTGGCAATATCTCTGTGTGATAGTTGTTCTATGTAGTATAAGTTGAAAATGATGCGTTTCTGTTCGGGTAATCTGGCAATGAATCTGTCAAGTTGGATTTTTGTTGGAGGACTTTCTTCCTGAGGAGATTCTTCTATCCAAAGGAGGTCCTCATCATTGAGCTTCTCTATATGTTTGAATTTTTTTTCTTTGCGGATTTGGTCAATGATCTGATTGATACATATTCGTTTAACCCAGCCATAAAATGATCCATTGGGCTTGTATCGATGCAATTTTCCTAGGATCTTAATAAAACAGTCGTGAGTCAGGTCCTGGGCTACCTCTTGGTTTTGAAAATAGCGCATGCCGATTGCGAAGATAATGGGTGCGAATCGAAGGTATAGACGTTCGATTTCATCATTATCTCCTTGTGAGCATTTTTGAATTTGCTCCCAATCCGGGTCTGTATGGACTAATTTCTTCAATGTAACCGATATCTATAACGGAGGAAGAGTGAAATACTTCCGCAATTTATAAGTTTTTTTAAATTCTTGGAAGTATTTCGGATCTCGGTTCGTTTTCTAAATGAAGCGAGATTCGCTATAATCAGACGAGGGATGATATCGTCAATATAAGCCCCATACTAATAGAAGTGTTATAATGAGAAGGATATTGCTTTTTGTGATTGTTGCCGGTATTTTGCCATCTTGTACTGAAGTCTTGGATTTGGATCCTCATGCGCGGCGGGTTGTAGTGCATGCTGTTTTGCAAAACACAGAGAAGCAGGTGGTGGAATTACGTTATACATCTTATTTATCGGAGGATTATATGCCTCCGGTGGAGAATGCACGGGTGTGGGTGGAAGAAGAGAACCGAAATGATCCAGTTGCTATAAAATATAACTTCAAGGAGCTCGGAAACGGATATTATGAATCTAATTTTACTCCCAAATTCGGGAGTCGATATCATTTGGAAATTGAGTTGCAAGATGGGAGAAGACTTTCCGGAACGACGCTATTTCCAGCTCAGGAAAATCTCTTGAATTTACGTCCTGAGGGATATGCATACAGCTTTAGAACGGCTTATATACCTTTATATTTGTGGATATATGGTATGGACTATTCGGACAAACTCGGAAAAGAACAAGTTGCCAACTATATCTACGGATCGAGGCGCTATTTGTCATCTGAAGAGATTCTTGACCCTTTCAATTATTCAGATTTGTTTGTTAAGGATGTTCCAGAATATAAGAATAGGTTTGTCTGTGAATGCCACGGAGACGAATTGCTAAGTCAAGGATATTTGCGGTATGAGATTGGTGTTAAGAAGATTCCACAATTGTATGAGTCATCTGATTTTTGGATTACAGCGGTACCAATCTTTACAATTACAGAAACAGGACTTCCTCATTCAAAATCATATGTTGTTTTTGATTCAGTGTCAGAGGAGTATGATGCTTACTTGAAATCAGTAATATTGTTGCAGAAATCAGAGAAGCAAGATCTTACAAATCTGTATGATTTGGAAAATGCTTTTTCTAATATTGAAGGTGGAATCGGGATATTCGGTGCGGTGTATAGAAGCAAACTGTCCCTGCTGTGGAATAATTACCAAGAAATAGGATATGAGAATCAGTAGCATAATATTACTCTCATTTTTGCTGTACTCTTGCGAGTCATTGTCAAATCTGGAGAAACCCGGTTATGAGGAGCAGTTGAGTAATACGGTAATTTTGAGTGTGGAAGATCTTCTGGAAGTGGAATCCCTTATCGGTTATTTTTATTATCCGGGGACATCTGATACGGTGATGAGAATTTTTCCGACAATAATGCTCTCGGAAGATTTGCAAAATTGTGTATTGCATCTTAGTCAACCTGTTAATTTGGGGTTCCCTAGTGTTGGTGGAGACTTTGAGGATGAAATTATTGCGGAAAGAGTTGTTGTTCATGGAGATGCGGTTGATGTTTATTTCTTGCCAGAGAATGAGAGGCCCAGTTTGAAGATTAAAGAAGGTAGGGTCCCTCAGACAATCGATATAGAATACAATTTGTCGGGGATATACAATTCGCTTTATGGATGTATTGCCAAACCCTTTCGGAGCGAGTTGGTTGTAGTGTCGGTATTTGAAGACTTTTCTCAGATCCGGGGAAAACATTTTAATCTAGAGCCAATAGAAATAGTTTTAAGGGAGGGTGTGTTTTATCCGAATTCCTATATCAAGTTTGAGATACATCCGAATGAGGAAGGTACTCGCGCTCATGCTGTGATGCGTGTTCATATAGGAGAGTATTCTCCAGAATCCAAAATTATATTTGGATACAATGAGTTGGATTATTCATTCAATGAGATCCGGAGTTTTCGTTCTGAACTGGATACAACATCTCCGGAGGTAGTGATTAAAATCTATCCGAACCTGGAGCAAATTATGATGTATTGGCAGGCGGGTCATCCTTATGAGGAGATGATGTTTGAAATACGACTTTTTCCGGATTGGATGTTATTGAATGAGTGGGATAAACTTTGATAATATTAATTTATTAATTGATTGGTTTTAAGCGATATATTTTAGTGGCAACAAAAGGAGGACTGGCACAGTAGTTGAAGGAGCAGACGTAATTTGGGGGATTATCATAGTTATAATTATGAGTATAAAATGGTTGTTCTGTTTCGCAGCGGCGTCTTTATTGGTGTCGTGTACAGCAGTTTTGGATTTGGATCCGCGGAAGCAGTTTGTTGTGGTGCATGCAGTATTGATCAATGAGCCAAGGCAGGTGATTGACTTGTGTTATTCATCTTATTTATCAGAAGATCATATGCCTCCCATCGATCACGCAAAAGTATGGGTTGAGGAAGAGAATCCTGATGGAACAATACGCAGAACTTATGCTTTTGACAGCATAGGGGATGGTCGTTATGAATCATATTTTTGGCCCGAGTTTGGGACAAGGTATAATTTGAGGGTAGTACTGGACGGTTGTCCAGAAATTACTGCATCGACTCAATACCCTTGTGCGGAGAATTTTGTCGATCGTGCCAGTATGAGACGATACACTTATAAATTTGAGACGGTATGTATTCCTCTTTATTTGTGGGTTTATGGTCAAAGTTACAATTTGCGGGAGGACGGTTATTTTCAGTCTTTGTACATCTGCGAAACGGATGGTTTCTCCGATCCCTTCAATGAGGTTGCATTACTCGGTTTTGAGGGAGGGCAGAAGCGTTGGAGGTACCTCCGTTATGAAATTAACATGTCAACCGACTCCCCGATGGTGTCTTATGATGCGGTTCGAAACTTTACCTATTTTGAATTGTCTGTATTTCCAGACTTTTATAGCTGGAGTACGGCAAGTCAATATGCCCCCAGAGTAGTTTTTGAGTCTGTATCGGAGGACTACGACCGCTACTTGAAGGATGTCGTTTCGCTTGAGTTAAAGTTGGAGCATGAGGAGCAAAATGATTTTACTAGCCTATATGACCCCAATTCCACCTATACGAATGTAAAGAATGCTATTGGAATATTTGGTGCTTCCTATCGTAAAATAAAAGAGCCCTTAATAGTTAATGAATAAGTTGATTATGATAAGGTTGTTTATTTCATATTTGAGTCTGCTATCGTTGTGCATCCTTGTTCTTTCGGGGTGTGAGAAATCTCCCTTAGAAGTAGAGAAGAATACAACGGAGGTGTTTCAGATCGCGGATCTTGTAGGACTGCCCTTGGCTGGTAATTATGAATATGCTCCTGTTCAGGATACTACGGCTGTCATCTCAACGCTTGTTGAGTTTAAGTCCCAAGACGAAGAAATTAAGGTTAATCTCAGTTTTAGTTTGCAATCTTCAACCTATGAAGAGAATAATTTCTATACCATGCTGGATGTCGGAGAGGTTGTTTATGATGAAGAGAAAGGCGAGTTGTCAATCTGGAATTCTGATGAGCAAATTTTTCTGATGAAGGACCACGTTTCGTATCATTGTCTTCAGGTGGATTATGATTTTACTTTTTTCTATAATCTGCTGTATTCAGATTGGTTGCAAGCCATCAGGGGCAAGAGAAACACCATTTTGTATACAAAGAATGATTCAGTTAGTGAGTTCTTGAAAAGGGAGTCAGGATTAGTCCTATATTCTGATTCGGTCACTCTCAGTAGAAATGATCCTACCCGTCATCAGGTCCACTGGATTCGTCTACAAGTCTATAAGCATCAATCTGGAAAAGGGTACTCTTGTTCTGTTCTTACGCGTATGAATTTAACGGATATGGGTGCGGGATTCAAGACTTTGAACTTCTCGTTGCCCTATGTAGAGATTGATGAGGAAAATGATGAAATTCGAGGATATCTTTCTGCCTTAAATACTGAAGAACCCTATATCCGGATAAAATATTACCCGGATCAGCCGGCGGTATTTTTGCACTGGAAACCCGGCAAATATTTTCAAGACCAGTATTGGAAACGTTATATAGACGACCCTGTTTTACCATCAATACCTCTACTTGACGAGGAGTTGATGATTCGACTTGTCCCTCAATTTGACTGTGAATATTAGTATTAGTTAGTATTAGAAGGTGCTATGAAACGAATTTGTGTGATATTTTTTGCGACATTCCTTGTGTGGAATTCTGTTTGGGGACAGGAAGGTATTTCTGATACTTTGGAGACGGCGTATGCCGTTGCGGATCAGGTGAGAATGGTACAGCAGGTAGGGCTTCGTTCCTTGGATCTGAAGGCAAGCCGGCGCATCATCAGTGTGGCTGGAGAGGGGGATGTGCTGAAAATGGTTCAGACGATGCCGGGTATTGCGGCAGGGTCAGAGGGCTCTTCGGCTTTTTATGTGCGGGGCGGAAATCTTGGACACAATGCCGTAACGCTGGATGGAGTCCGGTTGTTCGGGTATTCCCACCTGTTGGGCTTGACGACGGCCTTCCCTAATTCCATCATTAAGGATGTGGATTTTACGGTTGGGGGCTTTGGTGGGGACAGTTATAATATGCTTGCATCACATACCTCGGTGCGTACCAAAGATGGGAATTTTAGCCACTTGGAAGGAGAGGGTTCCATGAGTAATTTCATTCTTGGTGGGTATGTATCTGCTCCTTTGGTGAAAGATGTATTGTCTGTTGTGGCTTCTGCGAGGATGTCTCCACTGGTCGTTGGAATCAATGGTTACAAAGTGGGCGTTTATGATGCCTTCGGGAAGTTGACCTGGCGCGTGGGCAGTCGGCAGACTATACGAGGAAGTGTTTTCTACAGTCGCGATAGTTTCAGTTATCCCACGGAAACGGGAAATGAGTCGATGGGGTGGGGAAATTTAATTGGCAACCTGGAGTGGAGCTATGATTTGGATACCAACCGGGAATTGTCCATGCAGTTTTCTTTGAACCATTATCAGAATGAGCAGCGACGGGATCTTATTTTTGGTGGTACTTATAATGAACTGGGGATGTACTCTGATATTGGGGAACTGGCAGCCCATTTGAAGTATCGGGCGTGGCAGGAGTCGGGTCTGAGTTATCAGTTTGGTGTTCGCCTTTCCGATATGTCCTACAAGCCTGGCTCTACCAAAGTATTGGGTGCGGAAGCACAGGGCGTGGTCCAGCCCATGTTGGCTCAGAGTCTGTTTGCCAATGCCTATGGGGAGGTTCGTTATGATCGCAAGAATAAGGTGAACTTGTTGCTTGCCGGACGCCTGAATTATTATCATAACAAGGATCAGAAGCTGAGGATGCTCAGTTATTGGAGACTAAATCCTGAATTCAGCTTTTCAGGACGGTACTTTATCGCTCCGTGGTTGGGAATAGAGGCGACGTATGATTATTTGACTCAATATCATCATACATTAGAAGGGGTTCCCTTGGGCTGGTCTCTGGATTTGTTGATCCCGGCTGATCTGCCCTTCCGTCCAGAGACTTCCCAGCAAGCGTACCTGGGGCTGTTGACCTGCTTGGGTCAACATAGCCTATCGTTGGGGGCATACTATAAGACAATGCAGGATTTGGTTTATTTTTCAGAACCGACTTTGTTCTTTGGGAGCGGTACAACACAGTGGGTTGAGTCTATCAAGACAGGTAGTGGGACTTCAAAGGGGATTGAGTTCCTTTATCAGAAGGTTGGTCAAACGTTCAATTATCATTTGGCTTATACTTATTCCCGGACGGATCGGCATTTTGAGGAGGTTAACAAAGGTGTTCCTTTTTATGCAAAATACGATCGTCCTCACGTGTTGAACCTTACCATGGACTACTTGTTCTGGGAGGAAGAGCATCGGAAGGTGGGAGCAAACCTTTTCTTTACTTATCAGAGTGGACATTTGGAGAGTGTAAAGTCGGCTCATTATGATGGTATTCTGCCTGGAACAGACCATCGTGTGGACTTGGATTATTATGAGGGAATCAACAATTTTCGCCTGAAGGATTTTATGCGGTTGGATGTGGGGTGTTATGCTGTATTTGAAAAGCCGCGTGTGACGCATAAGTTGAACCTGGGTATCTACAACGTGATGAATAGGCATAATATATTCAGTATTTTCTATGATACGGAGGATGATCTCTGGAAGTCAGTGTCGTTGTTTCCCATCATGCCCAGCATCAGTTACCAGGTGTCGTTCTGATCGAGATGAGGGGATAAATGAAAAGGCCAGTCCTCGCGGACTGGCCTTTGTTATGGATCGACTCGGCGATTGATTATGACAATTTGTGAATAGCCAAACCGCTACGCAACTTCGGTTCGAACCAGGTGGTTTTCGGAGGCATGATGTTGCCGGTATCAGCGATGTCGATGAGTTGTTTCATGGACACGGGATACAAAGCAAATGCAGCAACCATTTCACCAGAGTCAACGCGACGTGAGAGTTCGCCCAAACCACGGATACCACCTACGAAGTCAATGCGTTTGGAAGTACGGAGGTCTTTGATGTCCAACAATTTGTCGAAAATCAAGTTTGAGCATACGGTTACGTCCAAAACACCGATCGGGTCAGCATCGTTGTAGGTGCCTTCTTTTGCAGTCAAAGAGTACCATTTGCCTTCCAAATACATAGAGAAGTTGTGCAAACCTGCGGGAGCGTAGATGTCAGCACCTTTTTCTTCTACGATGAAGTCAGCTTCCAATTTTTGCAAGAACTCAGCCGGAGTCATGCCGTTCAAATCTTTCACTACGCGGTTGTAGTCAATGATTTTCAAGTGGCTTTCCGGGAACACAACGGCCATGAAGAAGTTGTATTCTTCGTCACCGGTGTGGTTCGGGTTTTGTTTGCGTTTTTCTTCACCCACCAAAGCAGCAGCAGCTGTACGGTGGTGACCATCTGCTACGTAGAAAGCAGGGATGGTAGCGAAGATTTCGGTAATGCGAGCGATGTCAGCATCGTTGTCAATTACCCAGAAGTGGTGGCCGAAGCCGTCTTCTGCTACGTAATCGTATTCAGCTTCTTTTCCTTTAACAGTGCGTTCAACGATTTCGTTGATTTCGTTGTTGTCAGGGTAAGCGAAGAATACCGGTTCAATGTTCGCGTTTTGGATGCGAACGTGGATCATACGGTCTTCTTCTTTGTCTTTACGGGTCAATTCGTGTTTTTTGATCTTGCCGGTCATGTAGTCTTCTACATTTGCACATACTACCAAACCGTATTGGGTGCGGCCTTCCATGGTTTGTGCATATACGTAGTAGTATTCCTTGGGATCTTGTACCAACCAACCTTTTTCTTGCCAAGTTTTGAAGTTTTCAACGGCTTTGTCGTAAACGGGTTGTGAGTGCTCGTCTGCGATGGGATCGAAGTCAATCTCCGGTTTGATGATGTGGAGGAGAGACTTTTCACCAGCTTCCGCTTTCGCTTCTTGGGAGTTCAACACGTCATAAGGACGGGATGCAACTTCGCTGGCAATTTCTCTGGGCGGGCGAACCGCTGCAAAGGGTTTAACTTTTACCATGGTTACGATTATTTTTTATTGAGTTGGAAAGTAGTGTCGCCAGTAGCGAAGAATTTAACGATTTGGTTAGCGGCTGCGAGACCAGCGTTGATGTTGGCTTCTGCAGTTTCTGCACCCATTTTCTTCGGGGTTGCGAATACGCGTTTTCCGAATTTTTCGTTCAATTCTGCTTGTCTGTCAGCAGCGATATCGGTGATGTATTTCAAGTCTTCGCGTTCTGCCAATACAGCGATCAATTCTTCTTCGTTGATCACTTCTTTGCGGGCAGTGTTCACTACACAACCACCTTTCGGCATCAAAGACATCAAGTTGCGTCCGATAGAGCCTTTGGTTTGCGGAGTTGCAGGGATGTGCAAAGAGATGAAGTTTGAGTTTTTGTAGAGGTCTTCCAAGGTAGCAGCAACGGTTACGCCTTCAGCTTCCATTTTTTCAGCGGGAACGAAGGGGTCAAATGCCATGATGTTCATACCGAAACCTCTGGCGATGTTTGCTACCAAGCGTCCTACGTTACCGTAAGCTTGGATACCCAAAGTTTTGCCTTTCAATTCAGAACCGGTTCCTGAAGTGAATTGGTTACGAGACATGTACACCATCATTGCTACAGCCAATTCTGCAACAGCGTTGGAGTTTTGACCCGGAGTGTTCATAGCAACGATGTCTTTTTCGGTGCAAGCGGGGAGGTCGAGGTTGTCAAAACCAGCACCTGCGCGAACCACGATTTTCAAGTTGTTGGCAGCGTTTACTACGTCGCGGGTAACTTTGTCAGAACGAACGATCAATGCGTCAGCATCAGCAACAGCGTTCAACAATTCGTCAGCAGAAGCATATTTTTCGAGGAGAGCCAAAGTGTGGCCAGCACCTTCTACGATTTCGCGGATACCGTCAACGGCAGCTTTTGCGAAAGGTTTTTCAGTAGCTACAAGTACTTTCATGTTCGTTCGTATTTCTTATTTGTGCAATTGTTCAAATTCTTGCATGCAAGCAACCAAAGCTTCTACGTCTTCTTTCGGGCAAGAGTTGTAGATAGAAGCACGGAAACCACCTACTGAACGGTGACCTTTGATACCTACCATACCTCTTTCTTTAGCAAATGCGAAGAATTCGTCTTGGAGGTTTTCGTGACCCGGAGCCATTACGAAGCAAACGTTCATCAAAGAGCGGTCTTCTTTAGCAGCGGTACCTACGAACAAAGAGTTGCGGTCGATTTCGTTGTACAACAAAGCAGCTTTTTCTTTGTTCATTTGGTGAATAACTTCCAAACCACCTACGCTCTTCACCCATTTCAAGGTTTCGTTCATTACGAAGATCGGGAATACCGGAGGAGTGTTGTACATAGATTCACCTTCGATGTGGGTTCTGTAGTCCAACATGGTGGGGATGTAACGGCTAACTTTACCGAGAACATCGTTGCGGATGATTGCGAAGATCACACCTGCAGGACCTACGTTCTTTTGTGCACCACCGTAGATCAAAGCGTATTTGCTAACGTCAACGGGACGGCTCATGATGTCAGAAGACATATCGGCTACCAAGTTAACGGGGCAGTCCATATCTTCGTGGATTTCAGTACCGTAGATGGTGTTGTTGGTAGTGATGTGGAAGTAGTCCAAATCGGTGGGGATTTCGTATCCTTTCGGGATGTAGCTGTAAGTTTTGTCTGCTGAAGAAGCGATGCAAACAGCATTGCCCAAACCTTTAGCTTCTTTCAATGCTTTTTTAGCCCAAACACCAGTTTCCAAGTAACCGGCTTTGTTTTCCAACAAGTTCATGGCTACATAGAGGAATTGGAGGCTAGCACCACCACCCAAGAATACTACGCTGTAGTTGTCAGGAATGTTCAACAATTCTTTCCACAAGCTGCGGCATTCTTCCATAACAGCTTCCCACTCTTTGGTACGGTGAGAGATTTCGATTACGGACATACCGGTTCCTTTGAAGTCTTGCAAGGCGTTGATAGCAGCCTCGATAGCGGGTTTCGGCAATACGCAGGGACCCGCATTGAAATTGTAAGCTTTTTTCATAAAATTGAGTTAATTATGTAGTCTGATAATGTTTTTGTACTAAAGGCCAAAGGTATGAAAAATTTTCTAATATAAATAGTTTAACGGTTGCTCGAGATGATTTTTAAGTCTTTCAGTTCAGTGGTCTTTTCACAGTAGTGGCAGCGCAACTCGATGTTGCCGTCCTTTTCGACGGTTTTGAACTTGGTTTCGATTTCCTGGTGGTTGGTGACGCAGACCGGGTTCATGCAGCGGGCAATGCCGGTAATGGTCTCCGGGATGGAAAGCACGCGCTTTTCAATGACCTCAAAGTTTCGGATGATGTTCATCGATGCGTTGGGTGCAATCAGGGCAATGCGGTTGATTTCATCATCTTCAAAGAAGCGGTCGCTGATCTTGATGATGGCCTTGCTGCCCAAGGTTTTGCTGTCCAAATTCATTCCGAAGGTGATGGAGTTTTGGGAATGGTTCAGGCGCAGAATGTCAATGACCCGGAACAATTGTTCGGAGGGGATGTGGTCCAACACGGTGCCGTTGTTGATGGCACTCACTTTCAATACTTCTTTTTCTCTTGTTTCCATAGGTCGTTCAATTATCGTTTTCCTAAGAGGTATGCGATGATGGCCATGCGGACGTACACGCCATTTTCGGCTTGTTTGAAATAATAGGCATGGGGAGTTTCGTCCACGTCGTTGGCAATCTCAGTGAGGCGCGGCAGCGGGTGGAGAACCTTCAGGTTGTCCCGAACTCCGTTGAGCATAGCGGCATCCAGGCGGTAGATGTTTTTCACTTTTTCGTACTCCATCGGGTTGGTGAAACGCTCTTGTTGGACACGGGTCATGTAGAGGATGTCCGTGCTTTGAAGGTATTCGTTCAGATCCAGGGTCTCGGTGTAGGGGATGTGGTTCTGTTGCAGGAAGGTTTTGTATTCTTCGGGCAATTTTAACTCTTCCGGAGCGGTGAAGATGTACGAGGGCGAGAAATGCGACATTGCCTGTAGCAAGGAGTGTACGGTACGGCCGTATTTCAAGTCACCGACCATGTTGATGGTCAGGT
>JAEIGA010004848.1_pt1 | contig 20705 bp, 17 predicted proteins | sample 9270691 | NCBI WGS metagenome assembly JAEIGA01 (sample SAMN17057246, study PRJNA624740) | gut metagenome | biome: biome; isolation source: fecal sample | host: Bos grunniens | place: China: Xizang | collected 2019 | reverse complement strand
CTCTCTCCCATCGATGTATGATGCCAAAATCATGCCCAAAGATTTGCTGACCATCACGGTAAACACGACTGATCCAGAGGCATCAGCCCCCTTCAACCTGACCGTACAGACGAACAACAGCGCTTCTACAGTCCATACAATCACCCAACAACCCTCTTTACAACAGTATCTAGTGAACAACGAGGGGAACATTGATTTTCCGGTATTGGGACGCATCCATGTTGGCGGACTGACCAAGAACCAAGCGGAAGACCTGATTCGCGAAAAGCTGAAACCTTACCTGGAAGAGACTCCCATCGTGACCATCCGAATGGTGAACTACAAAATTTCCGTCTTAGGGGAAGTGAACAAACCGGGCACCTTCACCGTGAACAACGAGAAGGTGAATGTACTCGAAGCCCTTGCCATGGCAGGTGACATGACCATCTGGGGACTGCGTGACAATGTGAAGCTGGTTCGCGAAAACACTGACGGGAAGCGCGAAATCATCGTACTGAACCTGAACAAAGCGGACATCATCGGTAGTCCGTATTATTACATGCAACAAAACGACATCATTTATGTGAGTCCGAACAAGACCAAGGCCAAAAATTCGGGCATTGGTCAGAGTACATCGTTATGGATAAGCGGAACTTCCATCCTGGTGTCCTTAGCGAGTTTATTGGTTAATATCTTCAAATGAAAGAGACGACAACTATGAACAAGACTACCCTAAAAAATCCACGGAACGAAGACTTCAATGTCTATCCCCTCATCATGAGATACACAATCTACTGGCCCTGGTTTGTAGGCTGTATCGCCTTGTGTCTGATTGTTTCGTACATTTACCTATGCTATCAAGTTCCCGTGTACAGTATCCGTTCTGCTGTGCTTATCAAGGAACAGGACAGTCAGAAAAACAAGGCAAACAACACCCTTACCGCTATTCAAGATTTGGGTATGATCAGCATGACAAATAACTTCGACAATGAGTTGCAAATACTTAAATCACAAACACTTGTCAAGAAAGTCGTGTCTGATTTGGGATTATATATCAATCATAGTTTGTACCGAAGATTAGGGTATGACACTCCCCTATACGGAAACGAACCCATCAAGGTTTACATGAATCCGGAAGAAGCGGACCAATTGGAAGGAACAGTAGAAATAGTAATGGAATACCAACCCAAACAATCGTTGGAAGCTACCATCACCTATATCCATAACGGAGAGCGGAAAGAAATAAAACGGACATTCGACCAACTTCCGAGTGCCCTCCCAACTGACATCGGAGTCCTGACCTTTATTCCTGATTCCATTTTCGCCAATAAGGAAGCAAGTATGAAGGTATTTATCTCTACCCCAGACCAATGTGCCTCCCAATATTGTGCCAACATGAGTGTGGAACCTATCTCGAAGACTACCACCATTGCACAAATCAATGTCAGAAACACTGTCAAGCAACGGGGAATTGACTTCATTTATCGATTGGTAGGTATCTACAACCAGGATGCCAACGACGAAAAGAACGAAGTGGCACAAAAAACGGCTGAATTTATCGAAGACCGTATTGCCATCATCGACAAGGAGTTAGGCAATACGGAAGAAACATTGGCCAACTTCAAACAGCGTTCAAGATTGACCGACCTGGCCAGCGATGCGAAAATGGCACTGGAGGAAACCTCCAAGTATGAGCAACAACTGACCGAAAACGCCACCCAAATCAACTTGATGCAGTATTTAGAGGATTACATCAACGATACTGCCAACAAGGATGAAATCATTCCGGCCAATGTAGGCATACAGGATCCGAACCTTGCGAATGTCATCAACCAATACAACACGATGATAATAGAACGGCAACGATTGCTCCGTACCTCATCGAAGAACAATCCGGCAGTGATCAACATGAATGCTGGAATCGAAGCCATGCGTACCACCATCCGGACTACTGTAAACAGTATTTTAAAGGGACTGGAAATTTCGCAAAAGAATCTTCTGCGGGAAGCACGGAAGCACGAAGGACGTATCAACGATGCACCTACACAAGAGAAAGAATACATGGGAATAGCGCGCCAACAGGAAATCAAGGCGAGCCTTTACATCATGTTGCTTCAGAAACGGGAAGAGAATGCCATCACCCTGGCCTCAACAGCCAGCAACGGACGCATCATTGAAAATCCATTGGCGGGGAAAAAACCAATAGCCCCTAAGAAAGATGTGATATTTTTAGGAGCCTTGATTATAGGAATTGCATTGCCGGTAGTATGCATTTACCTGATACAAGTGCTCAAATACAAGATTGAAAACCGAAACGATGTGGAAAAACTTACCTCTATTCCAATCTTGGCCGAATTGCCGAAAGGCGATGTACAGAATAGTGTGAAGGGTACAATTGTGATTCACGAAAACAAGAACAACCTGATGGAAGAAGCCTACAGAAGTTTCCGTACCAACCTGTTGTTCATGCTGGAGCCTACACAAAAAGTGGTTCTGATTACCTCCTCGCAACCCTCTGAAGGGAAATCATTCGTTGCAGGTAATCTGGCAGTCAGCATGGCTTATTTAGGAAAAAAAGTCATTGTTGTGGGATTGGACATCCGTAAATCGGGGCTGAACAAAGTATTCGGCATAAACGGTCAGACACCAGGAATTACAAACTACCTGAATGCTCCGGAAGAAAAAGACTTGTGTAGACTAATTATACCGTCCAGCATCAGTCCGAACCTGGACATCCTTCCCCGAGGAAATGTTCCACCCAACCCAACCGAATTGGTGTCACGCACAACTTTGGACAACGCGATCAACCAATTGAAAGAGTTATATGACTTGGTAATATTGGATACAGCCCCCATTGCATTGGTTACGGATACCACCATCATCTGCCGAGTAGCAGACCTGTGTGTATATGTCTGTAGGGCAGATTTTACTCCGAAATCGGTGTACAAGTACATCAATGTGATGAAGGAACAGTTTCCTGAAAAGAAAATAGGTACAGTAATCAATGCGATTGACCTAAGCAAGCTGAAGCACCGCATGCATTACGGGTATGGGTATAAGTATTATGGGGAGTAATAAACCTCTCTCATTCATTTCCGTAATTCGTCCTGATAATACCGGAAGAAATCATGTTGGAGAATACGTGAAATTTTAAGCAACAGAATCGTATCAATACTTTCACGCTTAAAAATAGAATATGCATTGGTACGCTCATAGCAAAGTTTTTCCGCAAACCAAGTGACGGAACGTTCCTGATTTCGCAATTCTTCTTCTATGAGTTTTCCGATGTGTATCATGATAATTAAGTTTTAAAACCACACAAAGGTAACCATTAAAACATTAGAGACAAAAGTAAATTGGAGTTTTTATAAAAAAGCCTCCCTGACATCAAAGGATATCAGGGAGGCAAAGATACTTATTGACTAATTATTATTCGATAATAATCTTATCAAATTTAGCAGTTGCACCTTCTTCATACCACAAGCTCTTACCTGCTGGCAAATTAGATGGAATCGGATTACTTGTTACAGTAATGTTTTCAAACATTGCTTCAGTCAAAGCAACACCATCAACAGTACAATTCTTGAAAGTCACCTTATCACCTGCAAATGATGACAAGTCGATGTAATAACCCTTTTCGAAATCACAGTTTTCAAAAACAGTAGTCACATAAGGCTTAACTAGAGAATTGGCGTACGCTTCACCTGGATAGTAAGTACCAATACCAAAATTACAACCTGTAAATTCAGCTGATGCCAATCCAGCAAAGCTTGTCCAACCTTCCAATGTACTATTAGCTACACTAAGTTTAGCACCAGCTGCTGCAGTAGCCATATCACCAGTATTAAGAGGATAAAGTACACCCTTGATATTTACATTATCAATAACAACATCCTGTTGAGGATTTACAATAAAAATAGCACGATAGCCTTTATTATTGACACTTGCCTGGTTTTGTCCGTCAATATTCAAATTCTTAATTTCACCACCTGCTACTGTAAGACCCAAAGCCAAACCACCAGTTTCAGTCATGTTATCCATGTACAATGTATTGCCTGCGCCATCAAATTCCTTGCCATCAGCAACACTGATATTGGAAGAAATTGCAACATTATCAGACAAAGTCACCTTATTGGCAGATGCAAATATGGTAGCAAGGTCAGCTGATGAAGATACAGAATTTCCACCTAATTCAAATCCATCAGTACCGATAGTAGTATCAGACTTGCCATCTGAAATCCAGATAAATTCATCAGACAATGCTGCAATATCATATACAACATTACCTTCCAAAGTCATATTAGCAGCAGCAAAGCCATACACGCAAACGATATCCTTATCATTGCTATTGCTTGCATACTTGTCACCATTGAAAATCTTGTTGTTTGTAATAACAACCTGAGCATCAGAAACTTCTTTCACCTGAAGATGAATGGCTCTTGCAATATTGTTACTTGTCTTGAAAATACAATTATTGATTGTTACACTAGTTGCATTTTCTGATGTATACTGAATTCCTTCATATTCAGAGTTTGAGAATTCACAATCTTCTGCAACGAAAATCTTATTATTACCCTGAACATATACATTTGAAGCCTCATATGTATCGGCTGCGGCACCAATAAATTTAGTATTTCTAAGCGATACCACTTCACCAGTGAAGATAATTCTACGACCATTGATTTCATAACCCTGACCATTGATTTCAACATTATTAGTAAATGACAAGTCAGAAGTCAAAACGATGTCGTTTGTCAAAGTAATGAAAGCACCAGTTTTTGCAGCTTCCTTCAATTCTGCTTCAGTTGAAACAGTGTATACTTTCAGATTATTATCTGTATTTTCAAAACCTGGCTTCAACTCTACATTCCAACTTGTTGCGCTTGTAAACAAGTTACCATAAATGTTAGTTTTGTAATTGCGTTGTACAGGAATGTTTTCGAATGTCTTACTGATTGCCTTATCTGTTGTAGAAATAGAGAATTGTACATCAACCAAACTCTTTTCGTTAGAAACAAGTAAATAGTTCATTGAAAGATATTCATAATTTTCCTTCAATTTTTCAGAAGAAATGAAACTTGCAGCAGCAAAAGTCAATTCCTCTTCATCGGATACATTACCTGTTGTCAAATCCATTGCAGTAGGAGTCGTTACAACAATTGATGAATGAGTGAACCCTGTAACACCATAATAACTAGCAACACCTTCCAAATCAGTTTTTGCTGTCCCGATATTCAATTGAGCGAACGGACGCTTCATTTCAACAGTAGATTGTTTTACACCAGTTACAATAAACGGTTCTACATAAGCATAGAAAGCATCATAGTTTTCATTATTGCTTACGAGTGCAGAAGCATCTTTCAAACTAATCGATTTGTTATCCCAATCAATAGCATATGCGCCATTATCATTAGTTGCCCAAAAAACAAGGCTATACTTATGACCATTCAACAGAGACAAAGTAATTTCTTTAACAGTACCTACTTTGATCGTTTCTTTCTTTGCTGATTCAGTTTTTGAAATCGCAGTTACAATTTCATTTGCAGTTTCATCATAAACTGCATAATAAAGGTCAGTCGCAGAAGAACCGTTACCCATAGTTGCAGCACGGCTACCCAACTCTGGAGTTGTTACAGTAAAGTTAATCAAACTTTCACCGCCTGTTTTAGATACCAATTCTTCTTCGGAACATGATGCGAACAGCGTTACAGCTGCAAGCATAGATAAAAACAGTTTTCTCATAAAATAGAATTTCATTAAAATGTTTATTTATTAGTTATTTTATTTCATAATTATATTCTCCGTCAAAACCCGGTTTAATACCTACCCCACCTGATGTTTCAATAGTAAGGAATTCACCACGCATAATGGTATGTCTGTCTGATTTAACCGGTACAGGTATGGGATTGGAAGTAAAGACTTCCCTTCCATCTTCATCAAAAAGTGCCAGAATAATGGAAGCGGTAGATTCCGTTCCATTCACAAACACATAATCGAATCCTAACAAAGCTTCTGATTTGTCGGTTACGACAATTCTGGATTCAAAATTCACCCCAACCTTGGAATCATTCGGTTTATAAGTAAACATGTTATAGGCACAAGGCATAAATCCATTGTAATAGAACATCACCTTATAATCATCCAAATTCAAGCTACGGGAATCTTCGTCACCGCGTGTTGCGTTCAAATTACGTGCCGCCAATTCCTTATCGATAAATTTCTGTAAGTCATTTGAAATAAACGAGAATTTAGCCAAAGGGCGTTCCATTTTAACCACAATCGTTTCTTCATTATCATCGGAGCCATTCAAAAGAACACCCGCTGTTCCGCGGAAAGCATCACGCAAGTCGGTATTCGCCTTATGTTCACCAAAAAGGGTAATTTCTGCAAAATTATCAGGAGCATAAAAATAATTGTTGGCGGTGCCTGCTTTCACAAAATCGGCCCATACCATCAAACTATACTCACCTCTCGGCATTTCAACCTGAACATCTACATCTGTATCATAGTCATTGAATGCAACCTTACGGGTAATCACATGTTCCCATGAAGTGCTACGAGAAACAGAACGACCATCTTCATCCGATTCCACACGAAAAGCACGGAGTACATAACGCATTTCATATCCTTCAATATCGTTTGCCGAACGAGTGTTATAAAAATATTCCTTCAAGCTCATGTCCGTATCAAAATCAATTTTGATATGGAATTCAGCTTTCACTTTACCTTCATTCTCCGGCCACTCGTGCACATCACATGAAACGAAGAAGCACAACAGCAAAATCAATATATAGTTTATCGCACTTTTCATTTCACCTCCTTTTTCTTTAAATCAAACCGATAGCCAAAAGACACAGCTACCTGATCAACAGCATAAAATATTTTTTTCTCATTTGCTATCCATTGTCCATTAGGTACATTCAGGAATTTGTCGTAATCAACATTATATATACCAGCTCCTAAGGAAAATTCCATCCACCAACGATGATTTTTACTCAAAGGCCAACGATAACCTCCAGCCACACCGCCACCCATAGCCGGTGTGCAACGGTCGTGATCCTGATAACGGTAATCACCACCCCATGCAACATTAAACCATGAAATACCCATATGCACACCAGCAAACCAACCAGAATGATTGTCGTTAAACCAATAACGGATTTCAGGTTGCATAGTCGTAGTGCGAAATTTAAACTTGGGAGTGAAATAATTACAAGCGGAATAATAAACAGGAAATACAAAAGAACAATGCTTGCCTAAATCGATTTCCCCAGCCAGATTTGCTGCAAGGAATCCCCATCCTATAACATTGGTCTTAATATACAAATGACGCATTTCGTCTTTTTGTCCGGAGATATTTTCCTGAACCGGATTATCCAACGAAACATTGCTGGAAACTGGCATTTCCTGAGCAAACATCATTTGTATTCCAATTAGAATGAATACAATTAATGTCTTGAATATTTTAGACAGCATAAAAACTTTGTTATAAAAACAGTAAACAGTTAAAAACGAGTGCGAATTACGGCATTTCTAACGAGCCTTGCTAATATATCCTGTCACAGAAATATTACATTTGTGTTGAAATTAAATCACAAAAGAAAGTTAGCCCGATCATAAATCGAGCTAACATACTATAAATCAGAAGAATAAAGTAATATATTAATTCTTGCTTTGTCTCAATACAAGATTATATTCCCTCCACAACATACGAGGCAAAGTATTCAAAATCCCCCAACAACGGGAAAGTTGTTTCTTGGGTGACTGAAAAATGCGATAGACAAACTCCATATGCATTCGAGTAATCCAAGAAGGAGCACGCCGTTCTCCACGACCACTATAAAAATTAAAGGCGGCTCCTACACCAATCATCACTCCATGTTTCAGGAAAGGATTGAGCCTCATCATGAAATGATCCTGTTTGGGAGCGCCCAAGGCAATCCAGATAATATCAGCCTCATCAGCTTCAATCATCTTGGCAATGGACGGATAGTCAAAATTCTCGACCGGAAGAAAAGGAAGGGCTTGGAAAGTCATATTACCGACCGAAGGATTCAGCTTGGTAAGTTCCAGACGCAAACTATCCAATGTCTGTTGGTCCGTTCCCAAGAAAATCATGCGGTATTTTCCTTGTTGAACCAAATCCTTGAAAATCATGGGACCACAATACTGGCTTCGATGGATGCCATAAATCCATTTCAAGTATAAGGGAATCCAACCACTGTCGCAAATGGCAAACATACCGCCATCCACTGTTTTCCGATAATCAAGACTCCGTTGTACATGGTCCACTACTACACCATCCGCTACACAAATATATCCGGGAATGCCGGAAGCAATCTGATCGTCAATCCGTTTCCATACGACTTCTTTATCGAACTCGTACCGGATGTTAAAAAATTTCTCCATAAGTAAGAATCAGTTTTTGATATGGGAAAGAATACCCCTAAGATTTCTTTCGAAAGCTTCCAGCGTAAACATTTCCTTGTATTTGCAACAACCTTTCTTACCCATTTGTTGTCTTAATTCACTGTCATTCAATAGTTTTACCAAATATTCAGTTAATTGCAAAACATTCCTCGGATCGCATACATAACCCGTTTCTCCATGAACCACCATATCGGGAATCGCCCCTTCGGAAGTGGCTACTACCGGCAAACCGTGTTGCATGGCTTCTATAATGGTCAAGGGAAAACAATCCTCGGAAGTGGGTTGTACAAAGATGTCGGCTTCCTGAAAGAAGCGTTCCTTATCCTTACCGTATTGAGGACCGTGATAGTGCACCATTTCCTCCAATCCTCTACATGTTATATTCTCTTCCAAGGTGTTCCGACTGATTTCCTTGCTCTCCGCTCCTACCAAATGACAAGTGAATGCAATCCCCTTTTCTTGAAGCATCTTACAAGCATCCAGTAAGACATATACTCCTTTGCTTTCGGCCAGATTAGACAAGAAGAAAATTTGAGGAATAGAATGAACCACCTTGTTTTCCTTTACATCAGGCAATTCCGGAATACCGTTAGGACAAATCCACACTTGTTCTTTCCGGACAATCTTCGAGACATCGGGATACAGTTTCCAGGAAAGGAGGATGACATTGGTATCCTCGTAAACCTGTTTCAGCAACCAACGAAAGAGTTTATTATCGACATACCGACTCATGCCTTTATTGTGTTGATGAATGACCACTTTCCTTCCCAGACTCTTGCATAACAATACGAATGGAGCATCCTTCAAAAAACCGATGCCGTGACAAGTGATAGCCAAATAACAGATGTCATAACGATGCAACAACAACTTATAAAAGACCTGCCAATAAGCACGTACGAAACGGAACAGTTTCATCGGACTCCTCTTCCCTATTTCCTCCTGTTTTCGGGAAGTGGACAAATTGACGAAATCCGTATCAAACGAATCCCGAATAAGTCGGCTATCTTTGATATACCGGCTAACCATCGCCGAACCATGAACCGGAGGGGGCAACGGAGTGATGAAAAGCAAACGGGGCTTATTCATGAAGCAAATGTTTCAAATGTCCAACCAATCTACGCATACATCCTTTATAAGACAAACGCATCAGGTTCTTTTTCAATCCGTTCGTCTCATAAACCACAGGTAAATCACTGACTTTCATCATCTTTTCGGCCAACTCCTTTTCATTCGTCGGACTGAAAGTATAACCATTGACACCTTCTTCCACCAGACAAGCCGAACCAGCCCGATTGGATACCAGTACATAACAACCTGCCAACAATGCCTCATTGGTTACCGCTCCAAAGGCTTCCCTATAACTGGCTAAAATCAGTGTATCCGCCAAATCATACCACACATTCAGCGCTTCACCTTCCTGGCGACCGGTAAACAAGACATCCGCTCCCAGCTCCTCCGCCATTTGTTTCAAGTTATTCATTTCCGGTCCTTCGCCTACAATGACCAGCTTGTGTTTCCGTTGGTCCAAAACGGAAAAGGCACGGATGATGGAAGCCACATTCTTCAAAGCCACCAACCGACCGACAAACAGGAAAATCCATTTGTCCTCCAACTTGCACTTACGTCGTATCTCCTTACTCCAATCCAAAACAGACAAGTATTCCTTACGAGCTGTATCCTCGCGTTTGATGATGGGAAAGAAATACCCTTTACCATACCTGTTGCGATACCATCTCCCCGTACTTGGTTCGATAACAATGATGTCGTCCAAAAAAGGAGCCACACATCTTCTTGCCCAACGATGCATTGCAGAGTGTTCGTTCTTGTCCGCTACCATATCATAACTGTCATCACACATTGTGACCACCTTGTATTTCTTCCGTTTAAAGAAACGATGAAGGAGTACCAACATTGTACCAAAACCGAACTCCTCGGTCAGAACTACATCCGGTTGGAAATCGTCCAGCTGTTCCCAATAACCGGTTTCCAAGGAGCGCCCCCTAAACTTGACTTTCTCCTTCAAGTACACAGGATTGAAGTGAAACTTGGAATAAATATTTCCATAATCGAAAGACTGATCACGAAGGTTCCAATACCGCAAACAAATACGGGTTTGGAAAGAGCGGGCCAGGTCATTGAAGAAATCAATGCGATACGGCGCTATTGTAGGATGAAAAACCAATAATCTGCTCATAATTCAAATGAATAAATAAACGGGTAAGGGATAAACAAATGCTTCGGTTACAGGTATATAGCTGAATATATTGTGCGAAAAATTATAGAAGAAATACACCACCAACATTCCGGAAGCCAATATGCGGAAGGATGTCTTATGCAGAAACTCCGTTTCATGCAGGAATATCAGAAACAGAGTATTCTGAAACGCATACAAATAAAAGAAATACCTCATCTGCAAGTAATACATTCCCAAAAACTCACAAGCCACCATCATCAAGGAAATCACCAAATTCAGGTTGATGAAAACATACAGACCAGTATCTTCCTCCAATTTGCCATTGCGATACAATAGTCCTGCCATAAGAAACAGAAGGAACAGCAAAGCCAACATAGCTGGTTGTAAACCTACCTCCGTTTGCCATGAATCGACCGAAAGGAGTTGTTCATGATTGCCCATGCGTTCGAAGATATAGCCCACGAAAGGCAGATGCACCAAGAATCGTCCTAACAAAAGGAACAATCCTGCCACTACCACCAGGAGTACAGACAAACGAAGCACATCACGCATCAACAAACGCTTGCGGAGGATAGGCAGAAGGCCGATACACAATACCGGTAGACAAGAGGTATGTACACCCAATGCCAATAATGCCAACCACCAGGAACGCTTCCCCACCACATACCATCTTACCAGAAAAACCACCGTCATGGATTGGGCCAAGCCTTGACGCAACATGTTTCCGATAGACGCAAATTCCTGAAAGAAGAAGGCCATGAAGAACAAGGCCACCACAACATTGCTGATGGAAGCCTTCAAAGCCATACCTATTTTCAGAATCGCGTAGGAAAGCAAGAGGTAATTCAATGTCGTGATACTGATAACGAAAAGATTCCAGCTACCACCGAACAAATAATAGGACAGGTAGGTATAGCCATAAAAAACAGGTTCCTTACCGAAAGACTGGATATAAGACCATAAATCATATTTCGGCACATCGTAAAAGTAACGGCTATAAGTCAGAAAGTCGCCCAATAACTCCTTGGTAACGGCCAGTCCTCCCAAATACAAGGAGAGCATGACCGCCAATGCACCCAGTCTTCCCACCGGCAGTTCCTCCTGATGACAAAGATAGATGGCATAGACAACAATTCCAAACAACGGACACCACACGAACAATAACCCAAACACAAGCATCTTCCAACCGATTAAAGGTTTTTCAAAAAAGTTAAAGACGATTCCCGCAAAACATCAAGACGTTTTTCCACTTTCTCGTAAGGAATAGGTTCGTGCAACAATTGACCTAAAATTCGTTCGTCCAACGAAGAGCTGAAACGGTCTTCCAGATGCAAGGCGACCAACAGGGTACGGATTCTGTCACCACCTCCACTATGATTGTTCAAGACCACGAATTGCTTGTGAAACAAAATGGCAAATACCGCACAATGAAAGGAATTTGTCACCACATACGATGCATTCCGGATTTCATTCAGCCATTCGGCGACCGATATATGAGAGAACGATCCTCTGCAAAACTCCATGTGGAAGAAATTCCATGAAGTCCAGTACAGTTCCTCATATGTCAAGCTCCGTTTCCAGGCCCAATTGGACAATTGCAGGCAATGGCCTCTATGTTCATTTCCCAAAATGCAGGAAACCACTTTGGTTCCGTCTATTTTCTCATATCCCTTCAACAAGTTTTTTTCATAAAACGAAGCATCATGAAGCATGGTAGGGTCTATTACCAGCTCTGCATGAATCCCGAAAGTATGTTGGCAAATTCCAACACCCGTCTGTTCGCGGACAGAAACATGACTGAACTCTTTCAATAGCTCCGCAATCTTGAATGTATCCAAACCATTCTCCTCCCAATGCGACATGCCGAAAGAAGCGGCGTATGACACCTTACGAGTATTCCGTTTGTCCACGAAATCCAGGAAATAATTGTACCCCATGATGTTCCATCGCCAAACCTGATCGCTTCCTACAATGACCACATCAAAGTTTTCTTTTCCGAAATGCTTCTCCAATTCCTTCGTGGAACGGTATTTTCGGGTCTTGGGAACCAGAAAAGAACGGTTGAAATGAGCGAATTTCATCCAAGAAAGGTAGTATTTGTACGAAAAACGATGATACAAACGACGGAGCACCCCATTATATCGAGGCAATCGGTCGATTATCCATACATCGTGTCCCAATTCTTCGAGTTTGCATTTCAGCGCATAGCACTGAATAACGGCGCCATAGTTCTGCGCCCAATGAAAAGTCATAATTCCAATTTTCATGTTCGTTTGTCTGTTTTAATGATACATGGAAAATCAAGGTTTTCTCCAAAATATTCCCAACCAACGGCTCCATTTCTTCCTACGGCACAATCGGCCGATCGTCTTCACTCCTTCTTTCGGGAACCTTTTCCAGAATTCCTTCCGAAAAGCAGTGAGTGGAACGCTTCTTTCTAAACACGGATTCTCTCTCGTGCCTTGTCCGTAGGTCGTTTCTATCTGATAAACATCCAATCCCCCATAGAGGTTCAATCCTTTTTGTGTATGTATGAGGACAAGTCCCGTTCCTTTGTCATCATCGAATGCAGGATAATAGGTGTCTATGCCCCAAAAGTCGCCGATGGTGATATCGCTTCCGCTTTTCCCTTTCCTGGCCGGACACGCATGACAGGAAGGACGAAGAAACAAATCGGCCAAATAACCTTGGGAATAGAGATTGTCCGTAGCCCTTCCTGCATAAAGCAACTTGTTTCCGGTCCATATTTCCATGCGATAGCGTTTCCAGCCCTCTTTCTTGTCGCGCATGGAGATGGAAGTTATCCGCTCCTCATCGGGATGGAGAGAAGCCAGATAGTGTTGCCATACCAACGGACTGGGTACTCCATGACACACAATATCCACGGTCAGCAACCCTTCATATTCTTTCCGCAAGAACTTTTTCAGACCGGCAATCTGACAAGGAGTGCCTGAAAACAATACCTGACGACCTTGTTTGAGGAACGATTCCGCTTCACGGAAAGTATTCCCTACACGGCTCTGCGCATATTTGGCACCCCGAAAATCCGCCAAGCCCTCTTCTGAATCGGTCCAGGAATGAACCGCATTCCAATCCTTGTCAAATCGGACACCGAACACCACTCCTCCCAGTCGGATCACCGCACCGGCCAACAAACTGAAAACGCCTCCGGAGGAACTTTCCAACAAGATGCGCGTATCCTTGTTCCTTGAAGCATATACCTTCAACGGAAGTCTCTCCTGCCCCTGATGAATGACCGGACAAACTTTCTCACACAAATTACACCCGATACATACGTCCTGATTCACAATGGGATACAGAAAACCTTCTTCATCCGGATGCATCGCAATGCAGTTCCTCGGACAGACCGACATACAGGCATGGCATCCGCAACAATCCTTCTTATCTTTAATGACAATCATAACTTCAAATAATTCATCACTTTTCTAACCGGAGCCATAAACAAACTGAATTCATATCGGTTCATTCCGAAACGACAAAAGAGAGGAATATAGACCACCATAAAAATCATGACTCCTGTTGCCAGAGATTTCCAGTTATCCAACGGGAAATACATCAACAACCCTTTGGCTATCAGGCACATCAAGACAGGGACGGCCGACATCTTTGCAATTTCCTTCCAAAAGGCGATGATATCCAAACCTTGACGGAAATGGTAATACAGATTCATGACTATCCCCTGTCCTATCAACAAAGCACCTACAATGGCCCAAGTACACCCGATGGCTCCGTAATGCTTGGACAAAAGCAATTGAAACAAGAAACTAAACACACCAATGCCCAAATACGACAATGCACGGAACTTCATCTGATTACGGGCTTGCAGAATGGTTACACCCAAGTTCTGAATCATCGGGACAGTCAGAGCAAAGAAAAAAAGCAAGGCTATGAGATAAGCATCTTCATACCCATTACCTGCCCACAACCGGATAAAGTCATGACCGAAAACCACAAAACCCGAAAGAATGAATGCCATGACAATGTACTGGATGCGCCCCGTACGGATAAAAAGAGACGAAATCTCTTTCCGATTGTCGTTACAAGTTACCATACCGGTCACTTTCGGAAGGAACACACCACTGATGGAAGTAGAAAAGGACATATACATGATGCTCAACTGGATAGCGATTGCAAATACCGCTACCGTTGCCGTATTCTCATAAACCGCCAATACGAACTGTCCTGTGTTCCAATAGATGCGGTCCATGATGACACCCAAGAAGATCCAGAAAGAATACATGGAAACTTCTTTCAGAAAGCCCCATCTGAATTTACTGAACCAAATCTTGATGTGCAACTTGTACTTGCAATAATAATAATTGCAAACCAAAGTCAGAAAGTTGAAGATGGTTTGAAGCACGACCATCGCTATCACTCTATATCCCATCTCCAATAAGAGAATCATGATTCCCGTATTCAGGAGGATGCGAAGAATATTGATGACTTTGGGAAACACAAAGCGCTCGTAAGCCTGAATAATGGCCCCGAACACACTCATCGGGAATGTAAAGGAAAGATTGAAAATCAATAGTAACAACATGATACGCGTCTTATCCAGTTCCTCCACGGTCATCGTATTCCCAAACCAGGCATCTACATGGGTAAACAAGCCATATCCGAGTACCATCGCTATCAGCCCGATTACCGTATAGAGAATGAGGAACATCCCGAAAAGTTCGTATTGTTCCCGTGTCTTTCCTTCGGCACGGAACTTGGCCGTATAGCGGATAATGGCATTACCGAATCCCAAATCCAACAAAGTGAGATAAGAAATGACAGAGGCCACCAACGAATAAATGCCATAGTCGCTCTGCCCCAATATCCTCAACAGGAAAGGTGTATAGAGCAATCCCACGAGGATATTGAGGACTATGACCGTATAGTTCAGTGTAGCACCCGCTTTCAGTTGGTTCATTCCTTAGGCTTTTTGATGCGACATGGAATATTCTTTCCTGCGGATGATACGGCTGAACCATAGATGCATCAGCGTCCATACCAGGATGTCGAGAATCAGCACCCAATAGGCCAGCACACCTACATGAATAAGCAGAATGGTCAGACCAATGAAGAAAAGAGACATGAGCTGGATAAGCACCAAAGACCGGCGTGGAGTGAAGCCCATCATCAAAAACTTGTGATGGATATGCGTCTTGTCGGGCTTGAAAGGATTAGCCTTCCGTTGGAGACGGTTCAACACCACCCTACACACATCCAGACAAGGCACCAGCATCAAACTGAACACCCAAACAATCGGAGTCCCATATACCGCTGAGGAATCTGCACTTACAAACAGGATGTATTTCACCGCCAACAGGCTCAAAATAAAGCCCAAAGTAAGGCTTCCCGTATCTCCCATAAAAATCTTGCTTCCATGTTCCGCATTGCCAAACACATTATAGAGGAAGAAAGGAATCAATACACCCATACAAACGAAAGCCAGCAAAGCATACATCCATACTCCATATTGTGCAAACGATATACCGAAAACAAGAAGCGCAATCATACAAAGGCTGGAAGCCAGTCCGTCTATCCCATCAATCAGATTGATGGCATTGGTCACGAAAACCGTCAGTAACATGGTAAGAGGAATGCCAATGAAGGGAGAAATTACATCCACCCCGAACAAGCCGTAAAAATCGGCGACATACAATCCTGCAAACGGCAAGAAAGCGGACGCCAATACCTGTACCAACAATTTCCGACTATAACGTACACCAATCAAATCATCGCATACACCGATGATGTAAAGCAGAACCAACCCTGCCATCAGAGAAATCATCTCACCGGCAATGTTGTCACTGAAAAAATCCGTGGCAAAACCATCGATATGGATTCCTATCAAGGTAATGGTACACATCACCAATACAATGACCGGAAAGAAAGTTACTCCACCCAAACGGGAAATGGGACGCTGATGGATCTTCCTGAAATCAGGGATATCAAACAAACGCTTGCGGAGTGATATGACCAAAATACGGGGAATGATGATACGGCCAAGCGATACCGCCAATAAAAATCCTAATACAATAAAAATAAGATGCTCCATAAGATCTAGTCTCGTTAATGTTGACTATCTAATAACATCGCATCCCGTACTTTGTTTGAGTGAATAGAAGTTAATCAAGAGGAAATAAAAAAACGTCAAGGAGTTTTATGAAAACTCCTTGACGTTTATGATGATTTGTCTTAACGAATTTCAAAGCCCGTCAAGCCGCATATACCAATCAATTGAACAACTTAACACCAATAAAGAAGGTTCTCGGTTGGGTTGGGCCATAGAAATAACCGGAATCACGATAAGTTCCCTTATCCAAATCCTTCTGGAACGCATTGAAAATGTTTTGTACGCCACCATTCAACTGAATCTTCAAGTGTTCGTTCAATACGAAATTATAGTTCAGCTTCACATTAAAATCGAAGAAATCCGGGGTATGCTTCAACTCATCCTTCAAGATATAAGTATAAGGGAAATCGGCCGGGATTTCATCGGTGGGTGCGAAATGTGGCACATGCATACGGCCGGTATATACACCCGACAACGAGAAATCGAAATTCTTGAACGGATTGGCAGTGAAAGTGAAATAACCATAACAATTCGGTGTGCGAGGCATGTTTTTGGTACCCCCTACCGATTCGTCTTCACTCCAATAGGTCAGTTCCTTGTATTGGCTACGCTGAACGGTGAAACCTACCTGCAAAGAAGCATCACGTCCATGAGCAATCTTACCGTCGATGTTTACCCCATATACTTCGGCACCACTACCGTTACGGCGTTCCTGCAAAATGTTTCCCTGTGCATCCACACCCACATTCTGCAAGTAGAACACATCGGTCAATGAGGTGTAGAAACCTTCCACCAACAAGTTGGTCTGGAAATGACCAATCTGACCACTCAAATCTACCGAACCGCTGAAACTATTGGACTTTTCAGGCTTCAAACCTTCGGCCAAACGAATCAGCACCCCTTCTCCACCTACGGCAGTAATGTGGAGGTCTTCATCGTATGCCTGTGGTGCACGGAAACCGGTCGACCATGTCAAACGGCCCTGAATGGCATCACTCGGCTTGTAGAGCATATTTACACGCGGACTGAAAATCAGATTGTCTATCAAATTATGTTCGTCCAAACGGAAACCAGCCAAAAGGGTAAAGTCGTTCATTTTCCATTCGTTCTGGAAGAAGGCACTCGCAATACGCACTTTCTGTTCCAAATCGCGGCCATATCCCGCCATGATGTCGTGCATATTGTTGTGCGAGTATTCCAAACCAGCGGTAAAAGTAGCCGGTGAAACAAGTACCTTGTCGAAGTTACCGACATACATACCCCCACCTACGAAAGTCAGGTCTTGCGTCTTTCCGTAAGCGTTCGGATCCTGTTGCGCACCATAGTAACTGTTACGATCCACATGCTGGGCCGAAGTATAGAAAGACAACTTATGCTTGTATTCCTTCCAGAAGATATCGTATGTCAAGCCACCGCTATTGATGACATGCTTGGTCTGTTCAGTAATATCGGTCTCGAACGGTTCCAGATCGAACTTGTTACCCCCACGACGGAACTCGTTGGTGGTATGATACTCCACATTCAATCGGCTGAACTGGGTAGGACGATAATAGGCACGAAGACCGAAAGTGTTCATGTTCAACTTACCGATTTCGGAGAAACCGTCGCCATCCACATCATACGGATTACGATTGCGGTACGACTGGTATACGGCAATGCCATAAACATTGTCCTTCGACACCAACGAAGCATTTGCACCCATGTATTGTTCCCATGTCTTACCATTTACATTTGACATGGTAGAAGACACCTGGAAAGAATTGTTGATCGGATCTTTGGTAATGATGTTGATGGTACCCCCTACGGCATTCGCACCGAACAAGGCCGAACCACCTCCACGAACCACTTCCACACGTTCGATCATGTTGGTAGGAATCTGCTCCAATCCATATACCCCCGATAGAGCGCTGATAATCGGTCGGCTATTGATGAGAATCTGTGAATATGGCCCTTCCAAACCATTGATACGCACTTGTGGGAACGCACAGTTCTGACAACTGTTTTCCACACGCAAACCTGATTGGAAATTCAAGGTCTTGGCCAAATCGGTGGAATTTACGGTTTCGAAAAGTTTGGCGCTCATTACATTCACCACTACCGGAGCCTCTCTACGGCTCACCTCGTTACGGTTGGCCGACACCACCACTTCTTCGGTCATGAAGCCCTCTTCCACCATCTCGAAATGCACATCGGTGGTATATTCCTTGCTTACGGTAACTTGCTTTTCCTGAGTGGCATAGCCCATGAGCTGCACACGCAAGGTATAGGTACCTTCCTTTATATTCTTAAATACAAAATGACCGGAATCATCCGACACAGTTCCTGCACCTGTCTCAATAATCAAGATAGTAGCGTATGGCAAATGTTCTTCCGTATCTTTCTCTATTACATGACCTCTGATCATGTTTCCGTGGTGTACCGGATTTACATCAACGGCATACACACGCAAAGCCGTGCCCATCACCATGAGCACAAGCAACAAAATATATTTCTTCATTTAAATAATACTCCTTTATAATACTTTACCTAATAATTTCCGCTATGTTCAGGCAAAGAATGGAGGAGCGCGGAGGGAAATACATTGTGCATCCAGCGCCGAAACAAATCGGATGTTCCGGTTGCCGTTCAATGTATAGAGAAAAGGAAGGTACAAATCGCCTATCTCCATCATTATCGGTTCGACACCTACAAAAGAGGAAACCGTAGAGAGAGTGAGCAATTGCCCTTCGGTATGAGTATGATTATCCGTAGAGGGATGCGAGTGGACCAACATCACCCCGTTGATGTAGTGCACATGCGAGAACATTGTTATACTCACCTGATAGGCAAGAAACAATGTCAGCAGGAACAACGGAAGATGTAAATGTCGACTTCTTTGCATACAATTTCTAAAAAACCATGCAAAATTAGTTTAAATCTGTTAACCTTGCAACCTATGTAAAAAAAAATACCTACTTTTGGTTATCAAAAAAATATCTTTATGAAAAGAATCCTATTATCGCTGATTGCAATCCTATGCATCTCTATGGGATATGCACAAAACAAGTTCAATTTGTCTGAAATAAAATCGTTGACAAACTATGGTATCGACTTTACCATTGCCAAGGTATATGGCGGTAAAGAAACCGGCCACCAATACTGGTCTACCTATGCCGACATCAACGAGTTGTTTATCATGAAGCCTAAAATGTACAGCATAGACAATCGTTTGGGCATTCCAGTGGATGCAACTTCATTGGAAGCCGTGAACCAGGCCAACAAGAAGATCAACCCGGACAAGATTCTGACTGACAACCCGAAGTATATGCCTACCGAAGAGCAGATACAGGAAGCTGTAAAGAACCTGCCTATTCTTTCGCAAGAAGAAAAAATAGGTATTGTCATGATTGCCTTGTTTCTGAACAAGGAAGAGGACCGGGGTACTTACCAGTTCGTGATATTCAACACCAAAACCCGTGAAATCATCGAGCAATGGACCAACAGCGGAAAAGGTTTGGGCATCGGGTTGAAAAACTATTGGGGCGTGTCCGTTTACAATGCCATCAAGAAAACAAAATAAAAAAATGGGTGCTATAAATTAGCACCCATTCCATTTATAATACATTCATTTCAGCGTTTCAGCTCTTGCATAAAGCGTAACAAACTCCCTCTTCACACTGGAACTGCTTGACTTTATTGTCTCTGATCAGTACCAATATCGCCATACACAACTCGGTAGTTCCGATAGCGGTTATTTCCTGCAACTTGTTCAAAGTATAGCGATATCCCATCTTCATCTTGCCAAATACTTTCTCGGCATTGTTTTTCATCTTGTTTCTGTCCATAGTTTTTGTTTTTTAGTTTTTGAATCGTTTTGAATTACCTCAATAACATTTATCGTGTTCGAATGTTCAGTCTATGTGCCATTATTTACATTTACAAAGATAAAGAATATATAAATAGGTTTTATTAAAAGAATGCTAAAGAGTGTGAGGAGTTGTTTTCAGATGAAAAAAAGCCTTAAATGAAAAAAAGTTG
>JAEIGA010004847.1_pt1 | contig 20708 bp, 7 predicted proteins | sample 9270691 | NCBI WGS metagenome assembly JAEIGA01 (sample SAMN17057246, study PRJNA624740) | gut metagenome | biome: biome; isolation source: fecal sample | host: Bos grunniens | place: China: Xizang | collected 2019 | reverse complement strand
CCATATTTTGCCTCTATAGCCATCGGAAGCGGAGCATCGAGGTAAAGTCTGTTTCCGACAATTGAAGTAATGATGCGTTCTGCATCAATTTCATGAGTATATCCGAAGTCATTCCAGCTGTATGTCGTAGAGCCGTCCTTTGACAGAATGGCATCCATGCCCAGATCATGCCGCCAGCGGTCGCTGTCGGGACGGGACACCAGGATACGGTCACCCACGGAAAACGGATTGGAATCTGCGACTGTCACATACAGACTGCCCTCCGGAATCTTCACGCCTGTAATCTTCACGCCGTTGCCTTTGCCCGGTTCACTCTGCCGGTTGCCGAATACTATCAATGACGGTTTGCTGGCATCCTGCAGAGTACCGATGACGGTGGTGAGATTGCGTTTCACCGGATCTGTCTCCGACATGTCAGTCTCACCTTTGAGGATGACCTCTGACTGATTCATGAGAATCTTGCCGGCAACATAATATCGGCCGGCTTTCAGCACCACTGTTCCCGGCTTGGCTACGCCGGCTATGGCATTGTTTATATCATCTGTCCTGTCAACGATCAGGTCATCTTCCACGGTCGCTCCATTTCCGACAGGCTCAAGATAGACGACATTGCCGTCATATGAAGGGAACTCATCTTCCCCATAGTGATAACCGATCCTGCTGAAGTCTATCTCTTCCGGAGAACTGATATCCATCTTACGGAAATCAAGGCTGCTTTTCTCGATACTGCCAAGATCCACCACCTTTCCCCTCTTCAGATCGAGCGGGGAATCGCTGTAGAGGCCGGCTGTCAATCCGTCAGAATCAGTAATGTTCAGCGATATGCCTTTTTCAAACTTCTGCGGAGGAACACAGATGTAATATGTACCTTTCCGATATTCACCCGTACCGGAAGACACCATCGGAATCAAAGAAATCTCATTGGAGGCTCCTGTCTCGAAAGAACAGACAGGCTCCCCGTCATTGTAGTCGACCATGACCGTGCCGGAGAGATTTTCACCCCCATTTCCAGAAAGACTTATCCGAGAGATGCCGTCATCTTTCACGACAAGCTTGAGCAGGCCGCAGATATTTTTCATTTCGGCACTGTATACCCCGTCATTCACGATCACCTTCCCGACTGCGACATTGGCATTCTTTGAGAATGACTTGTTGATGATTATTGACTGTTCCGTAGGAATCTGCGCTCTGATCAGTCCTCCCGACATCTGAGGAGCGGAATACTTTGGATTAAACAGGGCATACTGTGGCACCTGCCCCGCAGGCCAGTCTGTACATGTAAACTCCGCGACCTCACTGGCCGAAGACGGACCGATGAATTTATGGCAGGTACCGGACTCATCAAAGATCCATAACATATCATTGCTGTTCCAAGAAACTATACCGTTCTCGTGATCCGAGAAATATGTACGCGTACCAGGAGAACATGACACACTGATTGTCAGAGTCTCCGTAAACTCCGTGGACTCCTTCACACACCCGCTCATGACAGCGGCCGTGCATATCAAGATTATCTTATGTCTTAGTTCCATATATAGAAATTCTGGTCCTGAACGTCAAGTGCCGTATTGTAGATGAGTTCATTTGCTGGGAATGCATTGAAGAGGCCCTTCCTTATCTCATCCGGATTTTCCGGAAAGAGAAAGTTCTCACCGTACCATACACGCATTTCCTGCTGTTCCTTCTGCTCAAGTGATTCGTTGAACGGCCTGATGATATTGGTGAGGAACCAGTTCACGCCTCTTCGATGCGTATCAAACCATTCATGTCCTTCTCCATACATTTCATACACCCTTTCCCACATTATCGCCGCAATCAGCTCTTCCTTCGTAGAGAAACGGTCTGTTTCCCATTTCGGCTGCGATGACTCAGGCACAACAGATGTCCTCGCCCTATAGTGCAGGCTCTCGATATGTGCATAAGCCTTCTGCCCCCACGTATCTGACGGACTATCACACAATTCTGCAGCTGCCTCTGCCGCTATCAGATACATTTCTGCATGACGCATGAAATAGAAGTCCGCCTGACCGACATTGCTTCCGTTGTAGGTCGGATCCAGATATTTTCTGAAATACGGTGCGAAGTATTGTCTTGAACTGGTATGTATCCTATCATCAGCCGGATAGACTGTATATGACTTTCCATTGCTCATATTCAACGTCCTGGTATGGATGAAGGTAGCATCAAATCTCGGATCCGGACAGCTGACGTATATGTCGGCATTGTTTTCTCCGTCTCCTTTCTGACCGTTATATGTCTCACACCATTTCTGGAACACAAAACGTGTAGGACGGAAACGGCCGTAATTGCTGTTGGTGTTGACAGTATTCATCGTTCCTTCGGGATATGGAGGGAGGGAACGCTTCGAAAGTTGTCCTGCTCCGGCATCTGAAGTCATAGGAAGCATGAATATGCGTTCCTTAAGCTGCCAGTCTTCAGGCTCTGTCCACCTGAACAGCTGTGAATAATCCGAAGCAAGGGAATAAGGTCCGTTCAGGATGACATCCTCTGCATGATCATAGGCAGCTTTCCACGCCTGAGCTGCGTTCTCGATTCCGCAAGCCGTGAAATCGACTTCCTGTGCTCCGATCCTGACAGTTCCGAAAGCATGGTCATCGGGATAAGACAGATATGAGCCTATCTGTGCATAGACAGCTGCCTTAAAGGCTTTTGAAGCCCACTTATTCGGTCTGCTGTCGCCAGGGTTGACTGCTTCAGCACGTTCAGCATCCCTCATATACTTTTCGGCAAACGAGAGATCTTCCAATATCTGCGCATAGACTTCCCAATATGGCTTCCGGGGGCCGTCTGCATCGTTGGCTGTCTTTGGCATTGATGTAATGACAGGAACATTACCATAGAATCTGGCAAGGCCAAAATAAAACACAGCACGTAGGAATTTTGCTTCGGCCTCAATTTCGATCAGATATTCTCCATCCACAGGAGAGCCGGCAAGACCCTCGATGAGTTTGTTGCAGCGTGATATGCCCACGTAATGATTGGCATAGATCTCATTGTTCAGCTTGGTGGTAGGTGACTGCGAATAATGATAGGAAGAGTAATATCGCTCGTTGGTATTATAATTCCCGGGAGTACTCATCGGAAAGAACACCAGACAGGAAGCCGTCTGCATGAACTCCTGCATGTCATGGGTGTACATGGAGCCCGAATAGAAGGCATTCATCACACCCCTGATAGAAGATTCCAAAGATTCTTCAGTCCGATATACAGACGCCTCCGAGAGCATTGTCTCGGGATTCTCTTCAAGAAATCCGCTGCAACTGCCGATCAGGAGCGTAGTCAGAACTATTGAATATATATGTTTCATGGTCTTAGTTTCTTAAAAGGTCAATTTCATATCAAAACCGAATGTACGGGCCTGAGGATAGGAATTGAAGTCCACTCCCATGCGCATCATGTCAGAACCGAAACTGTTGACATCCGGATCCCATCCGGAATATTTTGTAAACACTGCAAGATTACGCCCGGACACACCCAACGATATGTCTCTGATGACCTTGTTCTTCTTTATCGGCACATTATAGCTTATCGACACATTGGAAAGCCTCAGGTATGATGCATCCTCCACACAATTGCTTCTGTAATGGGTTCTGTCTCCACCGGTCACACAACCGAGCGCAGGAAAGACATCTGAAGGATTTTGCGGTGTCCATGCATTGACATATGCAGCCTTCTTGAGATTGTAGGTATACCGTCCCACATCATATTCCGAGTCATTGTTCAGATTGAAGACATCATTGCCATATGATCCGTTGAATGCGACAGACAGCGATAGTCTCTTATAGCTGAAGGACGTATTGAAACCGAAGGTGAAATCCGGATTCGGATCTCCGATTATAGTCCGGTCGTTACTGTCTATATATCCGTTTCCATCCACATCCACGTACTTATAATGTCCGGGGCCGAGCGGCTGATCGAGGCTGAATCCCGGACCGGTATCACCCTCCTGCACGATTCCTTCGGTCTTATATGCATAGAATAGTCCCATCGGATATCCTTCCATGAATATGTTTATGGTAGAGCCTGCAACCGAGCCGGTCATCTCCCGACCAAGAAAATAAGTTGTCTCCACAGGGTTGCCTTCGGACAGATAGATGACTCCACGGGATCCGGATTCTCCGATGCTGAGGATCCTGTTCCTGTTGAATGAGATGTTTCCTCCTATGGTCCATTCGAAATCATTTGAAGCGACAGGCACTGTCTCCACAGTGAGTTCGAGACCTCTGTTGCGGATCGCACCCTGATTCATCCATATGGTTTCGTAGCCGGATGACAGTGAAATGGTCTTCTGCTGGAGCAGATCTTTCGTAGTCTTGTCATACAGATCTGCTGTCAGACTTATCCTTCCATTGAAAAGTCCCAGATCCAATCCGACATTATACTGCTCGGTCGTCTCCCAGCGAAGGTCCGGATTGGCGATGTTGGACGCATAGATGGAAAGGTCATATCCTGCACTGCCGGCATGAGAAGCAAGTTTGCCATCACTGTAGTTGGAAAATGTCTGATAATTGCTCAATGCCTGATTACCTACCAGTCCCCACCCTGCGCGGATCTTAAGCTGAGAGACAGCCTCAACGTTGAACCACCTCTCCTGATTGACACGCCATGCGAATGCAAAAGACGGGAACGATGACCACTTGTTGGATCCTTGAAAACGGCTGGATCCGTCAAGTCTGTAAGTGGCAGTCAGCACATAACGGTCTCTGTAGTTGTATATGGCACGGACAAATGCTGATGCCAGAGAATTTGCCTCCTTCCACCAGGACATATTGGAAGACCTTGCAGAATTTATTGAGGACACCTTTGCAAAATACTGCTCGATGTCCCATCCCTCGATACTCTCTGACGACATCGTGTTCTCCGACAATGATGCTCCAATCGTACCGGACAGATGATGATGACCGAAAGACTTGTTGGCCATCAGCATATTGTCGAATGTCCACATGAGATTGTCACGCCGAGCCACACCGGCAATGCTTCCCACTTCACGGCTTATCCTCATGGACTTGAACTTGCTCATCTTCAAAGAGGAGACATTGGCTCCGAAGACGGACTTGAAAGTCAGCCACGGGAGAATCCTGTATTCTACATATATGTTTCCCCCTGACTTGAAATGATCACGCCTGCTCACAAAGTCCTTAAGCCACTTGTCCGGACCAGCCACAAAATCATCATCATCCTCATCCTCTTCGAGCAGATAGGAATATGGACGTGACATGAGCATGCTTCTCATGAAACTCGCACCCGAAGTGATACGTCCGGATGTTCCTTGTGTAAGATTTGACCTGATATATGCGAAATTGGTCTTGGCGCCCACTGTAACCTTATCTCCAAATGCCTTTTCAATATTGAAACGCACAGTATACTGCTCGTTGTCTGTTGTCTTCACAATACCTTGAGTGTCATTGTATCCAAAAGACAGGTTATATGCAATCCCTTTTGGCTTGCCGCTGATGGAAAGATGATACCGCTGACTCACTGCAGTACGCATCACATGATCCTGCCAGTCTACCGGACGCACCTTGAGTTCCATTCTTGTATCAGGGTCCTTGTACAGTTTCTTCATCAGGCTGTTGTACGCACTGTCATCCAGCACATCCGGAGCTGCAGCATGAAGGTCATCGATATAACCCACATACTCGTCGAAAGATAGCATGTCCATCTTCCTGTTTCTGACTCCTACATCGACACCGGCAGAGAAACGGACTGTAGGTTTTGAGTTCTTTGCCACCTTGGTGGTGATGAGGACCACTCCATTTGCTCCTTGGGAGCCATAAATGGCAGTTGCTGATGCATCCTTGAGAATCTCGATGTTCGCTATATCCTGAGGATTGATTCCCATCAGTCCGTTGACTTCCTCGTCTGAACTGCTGTTACTGGCCCCTTGGGTAAATGTGGTGAGAGACGTGGACTCCGCATTCACGATAATCCCGTCAACAACATATAGAGGCTCATTCTTTCCGTTAAAAGAATTGGCTCCACGTATTCTGATCTGCACTCCGGCATCAGGGGAAGCATTGTTGGAAAGGATCTGTACACCTGACGCACGTCCCATCAGAAGCTGGTCAAGCGAACTGCTCTGGCTGGCAAGCTGTTCATCCACTTTCACAGACGCGACAGATCCGGTGAGGTCTGACTTTCGCATCGAGCCATATCCCACAACCACCGTCTCATCCAGAACATTCATATCTTCTTCAAGAACTATATCGATAGTGGTGCGCCCGGCTATCTTGACAGAAACAGTCTTGAAACCGATATATGACACAGCAAGCGTACCGTCTACAGCTTTATCAGCCGGCAGACTCACACTATATCGCCCCGTCACATCACTCGTCGTACCGAGCGAAGTGCCCTCAAGCATTACGGATGCTCCTATTATCTCGAAACCGTCCTGATCAGAAATCTTACCGGAAACAGAGACAGTATCCTGTCCCCATGATGAGTACGAAAGGAACAGCAATGTCAATAAAACGATATATCTTGTCTTCATGGTATGTTCTGATTAGAATTTAGCACATATTCCTATCACTACTCTCTTGGCCATAGGGAGGGAACCATAGTCATAACCTCCGGAAGCCACTCCCGGTCCATAGCTGCTTACGTCGGGATTCCATCCGCTGTAGGATGTCAGTGTAAGCATATCCACCGCTGAAACATTGACATTGAGTCTGTCAAGCCATTTCAGACGAAGCGGGATATCATAGCCTACTGAGAATCTTGACAACCGAAGCCAGTCCCCGTTCTCCACATACGCGGAAGTCACATCTTTCTTTCCGGATACTGCCAATGCGTTCAGATTTACTATCTGATGGCCCATGGTTCCTCTTAAAAGCATTTCAACACTCACTCCATAAAAACTGAAGTTCATGCCCAATGCCCCATACAGATCGGGGAGATGATTTCCCAATATGACCTTATCGGCCTGAGTAAGTCTTGTATCACGGTTGATATCCTTGAGTTTTCCTTCAGCATCCTCTACAAATCCTGTAATCGTTCCCAGAGGTTGTCCGATTATATTCATTCCTGCCTTCAAGCCGCTGCCGACCTGTCTTCCATACACATCCTCATCCGCGACTTCTGTAACCATATTTGCCTCATGTGAGAGATTGGCAAAAAGATTCCATGAGAAGTTCCTGTTCCGGACAAGGGCCGCATTCAGATCCACTTCGATTCCATGTCTGACATAGGAACTCCCGAAGGAGTGGACAAGTTCTCTGGAGGAGGGTTTCCAATATGCATCTTCCTTTGTACCGAAAGACAATATACTGTAACTATCTGTAACAGAATCATCATAAAAGGAAGCAGAAATCATGATTCTGTCATCGGCGAACCCGGCTTCCGCCGTTATATGCCACCCCTTGGACACAAGGCTTGCAAAACCCTTATGGTAAGGCTCAGAGCCGTTCTCCACGGCAGGATATACCCCTGTGACAAAGGTGCCTGCCAGTTCATAAGGCATCGCCTTTTCACTTCCATTGATTCCGTAGCCTCCTTTCAGCCTCAATGTCGAAACGCCTTTTCTGTCCGGTATAAAGGCCTTGTGAATATCAAGGTGTGCAGAAGCATAGGGATACATCCTGACACCTCCATAGTATTCCGGAGTCATCTCCGCACGCAGACCGGCATCAAGTCCCGCTATGCCGTCATACTCATAACCGGCAGACAGGATGCCGCCGAAATTGCGATAATCTGTATCGAAAGAACGAGGTTTCTTCTCGCACTGCATCAGACTCAGGCCGTTGCCTCTGAGCTCATGTGTAAAGAAATTGATGCCATTCAAGACGTTGTAGCTGTTTATATAGCCAGAAAGATCGGCCTTGAGCATTGCCCTGACATGGTGTCTGCCTGCGATGAACTGCTCGTAATCGAAGCTCGTCGATGCATTATAAGAGAATACAGACGACGACGTTTCAGCAGCGGTTCCATTGTTCTCTTTTCCGAACAATGTTCCGTTTCCATACCAGAAGATTCTGGTGCTTTTCCTGAAATCCATTCCGGCTCTTGTCGTCCATGTGACCAGTCGCCCCAGATCAACCTCAAGGAATGCGGAATTCAATGACCTTATTTCCCTATTGTCATCATCATAATCCGCCTGCCATCCCTCAAGATCTGTATAAAAAGCAGTTTCATCACGCATTGCAAGTGTCTGTGACGGAGCACCAAAATATGCAGTTCCTGCCGGACTGGATGCATTTCCCACGACAAATGTGGAATTAAGCCCGAACCTGACGGGAGCATTGCCGGACGACCTCAGAGCCATTCTTCCCCCACCATATCTGCTGCCGAGATTGGCTATATCCCGGTCAATGCCTCTGAAAAATGCAGAAGCGTTGAAATCAAGATTATTATATGCCCCCCCCAGAGCGACAGAATGACTGTGTGACAGTCCTGGAGTCACACTGACATCCGTATTCCAATCCGCATGGAAAGGCTTTTTCACATTACCTCTCGTAGTTATCAATATGACTCCACCCGCACCTCGCGACCCGTAAAGCGAAGTTGCCGACCGGTCCTTAAGCACCTCTATCTTCTCTACATCATATACGGACAGGAACGCAAGAGGATCAAGGACAGAGGTATATGACTTCTCTCCATATTGCCAGAACGCATCCTGACTGCAGTTCACGGCATCGTCTATGACAACTCCGTCAACTACAAACAGAGGACGCCCTGAAGAACGTAACGAACTGACTCCCCTAACTGTGACAGAGGGCATACTGAGAGGATTGCCGTCCGTCCCGCTGACACTCACGCCGGATACCTTTCCTGCAATGAGTTCATAGACATTTTCATACGCTATCCGTTCCAAATCAGAGATCACAACAGCAGATTGTCCCGATGCAACAGGATATGCTGCGATGAAAAAAGACAGGCACAGTACAAGATATGATATATTTTTTCTCATATTACTCATAGATCAAGTATAATGACGCTATTCTGGATTTAGTGCCACTGGCATAGATATAATACGATGTTCCTGCCTGAGTTCCCGTCAATTTCCATACACCCTCGGCATCCATCGGCAGGGTCTTCACCTCTCCTCCATCAAGAGCATTTTTCCCGGCTTCATCTGACGATATGGTGAACTTCTTGTTTGTCGCCACGCTCTTCAGCCGCACTTCGGCGAGGCTGAAGTCTTCCACAGAAGGCAGCCTGACGAATCCCTTGCCGTCAAGCAACAGGCATTTGTCCGCCGACCTGTATTGGATCTTATTTTTACCTATCTGAATATTATAATCAGAGCCATACCACTGATATGTGTAATCTGTCGATTCAATAGGTGTACTGCTTTCCGGCAGCTTCACAGTGAAAGGCTGATCGTCAAAACTCAGTTCTATCACTACACCGGTCTGAACAAGATCAACAGTGACCTGATGGTCCATGCCTTCCACATCAAAGACAATGCTGGCACGCTTCTCACCACTTGCATACGGAAGACCGAAGGTCACATCAAGATACGTATCCTGATCGTTGCCTGACGACTTGGGCAAGACAATGTCCCTGATTGTCGCACCTTCCGCCACACTCGCCGACCAGTTGCTGTTTGTCCTGAAATGAATCCTGGCCTGACTGTCACGAGGACCGAAAGAAGTCTGCGTCTGCTCCTTGTCTATCGCGAGGTTATGAGATGCACCGGCTTGAGTTATCTGCACAGTCCTTTCACATTCGGCAGATGTTATGACTAAGCTGGCCTCGCGAACAGATGTCACCCAGTTGGATTCAAAGGTAAGGACCACCTGAGTCTCTCTGGTCATGCCTGACAGATTCATATCATCTTCCACCGACACATTTATCCAGTCTACGGCATTTCCCTGAGCATCGACCACATTCAGTCCCCAGCTTCTGTTCGAGATGACAGTCAGGGTGTCGGCAATGCTTTCATGACCGTCCCTTATCGCCGCTTCCGCCGTCACCGACTCCTCGCTTACGGCAATCAAAGGAACCTCTTCATAGTATTTCCCCTGAAGACAGCCACAGAACACAACCGGGCTCAGGATCATAATCAAAAGGAGCTTCAGATCAGTATGCATTTCGTTTTAAATTGTTTTCTGCAAAGTTATCGCGAATACCCATCTGTTACCGACTACAGAATCTTCAAGGAATTTAAAAAAATCTTCAACTTTATTTTACCAGCATCCTGCCACTTATTTTATAATTATATTTGCAAAGACACATACACGAACAGCATAGAAATGAAATACATACACTGTCTTTTCCTTCTCCTTTGTTACCTTTCCGCATCAGCAGTGCCTGAACTGCAGTTCTGCAGGCTGAATGTAGAAAACAGCGACCTGTCGCACAACTATGTCAGAGCCATCGTTAAAGATGAAGACGGATTTGTCTGGATTGCCACGACCAACGGTCTCAACAGATATGACGGTCATTGTACGACTGTCTATTATCAGGGGGATTTCGGCTTGGAAAGTTCATCTGTGTATGCATTATGTTCCGACAAATCGAATGTACTGTGGCTGAAATCCTACATCTCCACGCAATACTACGACAAGAAGACCGGAATGTTCGTTACGGCAGACACCGACCTGTTTGACAAGGCAAGTGCAGAAGAAAACAGGTTCAAGGAATACTTCATCAAGAACCTTAAATCCGAAGAAAAATATCCGGGACTCCATCTCAACTGCTTCTCACCAGATAAAGACGGCAATCTATGGGTGGGCACAAACGACGGAATCTATGTGTTTGACCAGTCTACAAAATCAATACAGCATGTTCATAATGAGAAAGACCTGTTCTCCCTGTCAGACAACAGGATAACAGACATCTATGCAGGACATGACGGTGAAATATGGGTGGGTACGAGGTCTGGCGTATTCTACTCAAACCGAATCAGCAGCAAATTCAGAAAAATCACTTATGTAAACAATATCTCGCTTAAGAACGCCTATATCAATGCATTTGCTCCTGACAATAATGGTAGGATATGGATCAGCGCTGAAAATGCCGGCATCTTCATATATGATATATTCAGCGGAAATGTGAGTCAGTACCGCAATGCGGCAATTCCACGCAGATGTCTGAACATCAGAATCTTCAACCGCGACCTATGGATAATCACCGTCAACGGGGCCGTCCGCATAGACCTCGACTCAGGCACCAGCAGATTCTTTTCTGAAACGGCAGAGCACAAAAAGATCGGTTACTCGCGTGACGTCTGTCATACAAGCAGCGGCAAAGTGTTCATCGGAACCCATGTGGGACTGTTCATGCTGGACAATGAAACCGATCAGCTGCACACGATAGAAGCCCTGTCAGGCATCTATATCGAAAGTCTGTTCTGTGATTCTTCCGGCAAGATCTGGGCATGTACCTCTTCAAAAGGTGTGTTCTGTATAAATCCGGACAATCTGACATATAATCACTATAACTTCGCATATGGACAGGAAGGCACACTGCCGGCATCCCGCATCATTTCGGCCTATGAATCCTCCGAAGGGACCATGTGGTTCTGCACATTCGGTAAAGGAATCTGCAAGATGAACCGTTCCGACAGCACATTCACAGTATACAACAGTTCAACATTGCAGAAGCCGCACTTCAACGACATCTGCTACTCCGTTCTGGAAGACAACAGCGGATATCTCTGGATCGCGACCAGCAAAGGTGTCATCCGGTTCAATCCGACAAGTCATTCCATAAACTGCTTCACCAAAGAAGACGGCCTTCTGAACAGCGAGAACGGGCCTGCCGCCAAATTTCATCTTGCAAACGACGACATCTTCTATGGCAGTGCCGATGGATTCACGATATTCAACGCCACCAGGCTTTCCCGTGAATCTGACAACATAAGACTCATCATAAATGACCTTTATGTCAAAGGCAGGAAGGTAACATATGGAGACGGGAGCGGCATCCTTGACACCCACATCGACATGTGCTCACAGCTCCATCTGCAGTCTTCAGACAATTCCTTTGACTTTACTGTTTCCGTTACCGGATCAAGTCAGAGCAATGCCGATATAGAATACCGTCTGTCCGGATATTCCGACACATGGCAGCCTGCCGGCAATCCTGACAACAGAATTTCTTTTACAAACATCCCCTACGGGAAATATACGCTGGAAATACGTGAGACCAGTACCGGAATCTCCAGAGAACTCCCTATTGACATCGATGTCCCTGTATTTCTCAGATGGTGGGCATTCATAATATACTTCTTCATTGTAACAGGTATCATCACCTTGATGTTATGGCTCATAAGGCAGAAAGACAAGCGTAATAATGAAGCTATTATCGCAGAAATGAAATACAGGCAGGAGAAATCCATGCTTGAAGAAAAAATCAACTTTCTTTCCAATATAGTCCATGAGATAAAGACTCCTCTGACACTCATCAAATCACCGCTGAATGCCATCGCCAGGAATTACCCTGACAATGATTTCATAAAAAGCAACCTGACGGTAATCGACAATTCAACCAACCACCTTACCCAGCTCACTAATGAAATGCTGGAATACCTGCGTCTTGAAAGGAAGGGATATATTCTTGAGAACAAGATCCTGGATATCACTGCAGTCGTAAAGGAAATCTGCTTCGATTTCAAAGAGAGAGCGGCAGAATCGGAAATTGATTTCAGATATTGCACTGAATGCGACCCTGTTTACGTGGAAGCCGATATGTCCAGTCTTCGTAAGATAATCAACAATCTTCTTGGCAACGCATTCAAATACTGCGACAGGTTGATTGACATAGACATCAGAATCAGGGAAGACAGGAATTTCTGTGACATAACATTCAGAAATGATGGTGAAGCCATTCCACCGGAGTGGAGAGAGAGGATATTCAAGCCGTTCATGAGAACAGACGGCGTGAAGCTCAATGAAAGCGACGGCATCGGTCTGGGTCTCCCTCTCGCCCGTTCTCTGGCAGAACTCAACTCAGGAAGTCTGCATCTGAACGCAGAGAGCGAACTGACAGAATTTATACTGTCACTGCCTTGTGCCCCTGTCCCTGTCGCCGAAGCCCCGGAAGACGGAGCCGGAAGATTCAGCATCCTGATAGCTGAGGACAACACCGACCTGCGTTCATATATTGCCGACCAGTTAGGCAAAGAGTACAAGGTGTTTACAGTAAGCGATGGGGCCGCTGCCGTAAGGTGCATGCACAAGCACAATATCGACCTCCTAATTTCAGATGTCGCCATGCCGGTAATGAGCGGTATCGAGTTATGCCGCACTGTGAGGGACAGCTTTGACATTTCACATGTAATGATCATAATAATCAGCGGGATGAATGACCTCAGCCTGAAAATATCATGTGTCGAGAGCGGAGCGAATCTATATATTGAAAAACCTTTAGACATTGAATATCTCAAAGTCTGCATAAAAAATCTTCTGGAACATCGCAAACTGCTGCAGAAGACATTGTGCAACACCCTGACTGCAGAAAACGGGGAGAATTTCGATCTGAACAGATCTGACCGGGAATTTGTTCTCAAGATAGAATCAGAAATCATGGCAAACATCTCAAATCCGGCTTATTCCGTCACTCAGCTTGAGGAAGCCCTGTGCATGAGCAGTGCAACGCTTCTGAGAAAATTCAAGCGTCTCCTGAACACGACACCTAACAGCTACATAAGGACAAAACGTCTCGTCATGGCAGCCAAGATGCTGCGGGAAGGGGAAAGCAGGATAAGCGAAGTGTGCTTTGCATGCGGATTCAACACTACCACATACTTTACAAAATGTTTCCATGACTACTACGGATGTTCCCCTCTGGCATATCTTCAGAATCACAGCAATAACTAAAGAATAAACATATGATCAAGCAAATGTCATCTATCATCGTATTTCTCCTGTCTCTTACGGCGATATGCAGGGCGCAGGAAGAAATCGAGCCTTACCTCAAGACAACAGATTTTACCTTTGAAAACGCATTTGACGGCGTAAAGGACAAGGAAAATGTGTTCAAGACCGGAGGGGAATGGGTACCTTATCCTGAATATTCGGACAGAAAGACTTGGGAAGAGCTGACCAAAGGATGCAGGGCACAGCTGATTGCCGCAGGCGAAAAACGGCTGAAACATGAATGGTATCATATTCCAGCCAGCAAATACCTTGAATATGAGAAGACAGGGAACAGAGCCATATTCAAAAAGGAAGAGCAGAACAAGACTGCATTGAAGGAGCTCGTACTCGCCGAACTGGCTGAAGGTCAGGGACGCTTTCTCAATCAGATCATAGACGGAGTCTGGTCATACTCTCAGAAATGGACATGGAGCCACCCGCAGCACACAAGGACTCAGTCCAGTCACCGCACCCTGCCGACATTTGACGAACGCCCGATAACCTATCACAGCTCCGCTACCGCAGCATGTCTGGCTCTCACATGGCACCTGTTTCACAAAGAGTTCGACAAGGCGGACCCATCCATTTCAACGGCATTAAAAGATGCGATGGAGAGGAACATCTTCATCCCTTACATGAACAAGCACCAGTCCGGTCACAAATGGATGGGATTCAGTCCGACATTCCATATCATCAACAATCATCTGACAAACGAGAACTTCAACTGTACGCTTTGTATTCTCCTCATGCAGGATGATCAGGAAAAGCTGATTGCTGCACTCAGAAGGTCTGTCGAGATTGAAGACAAATATATGTCATATATAAAGCATGACGGGGCATGTGAAGAAGGCTCTGCATATTGGAAAGCATCCTTCGGCAAAGTATATCAGTATTGCCGCCTGCTGCATGACTTTTCCGGAGGGAAAATCAACCTTCTGGACAATGATCTGATAAAGAAGATGGGGGAGTTCAAGGCGAATGCCTATCTCGGAGGCGGCTACCACATGAATTACGGAGACGGTGCCGTACGTGATTATGTGTCTCCTGCACTACTCTACCGCTTCGGCAAGGATACCGGCAGCAAGACGCTCAGAAACTTCGCCTTATATATGATGATAGAATCATCAGACAAGTTCGACAACCGGAACCTGGCAAACAAGACAGCAGAACTTGCCTTAAGCCTTGAGACACTGAGGTATGGCAAAGATATGGAATCTTATCAGAAGACCGTCCTGGAAAATGCCGGCAACGACTATGGCGTGCTTCGCAGACAGCTCACAGACTTGCGCTCAGTATGGTATCCTGAGACAGAATATGCCATTCTGCGCAACGGAAGCGGATGGATTCTGACCGCAAAAGGAGCATCAAACAATGAAAGTCATAACCACAACGATGTCGGCTCCTGCATGATATACATCAATGCCAAACCTATAATAGTGGATCCGGGCATCGGCTCCTACAACAAGAACACCTTCGGACCCAACAGATACAAAGAGTGGTGCATGCGTTCCGACTGGCACAATCTCCCGGTAATCAACGGACAGGTACAGAAGAACGGACCTGAATTCATGGCTGTAAATTCACTTTGCGACACAAGACGCAATGTGTTTTCAACTGAGATTCAGAAAGCGTATCCTGACTCTGCCGCCTGCACCAGATGGCAGAGACAATATCTCCTGACAGGATCTGCTGTAAAGATCGTCGACAATTATATTCTTGAGTCAAGACTGGCCCCGGATATGGTGAACTTCATCGTAATGGGTGATGTGGAAGTCAGCGGAAAGCATCTTGTCATCACAGGATACACCCACGACAAAAAGGACTCCATCAAGGTCAGACTGGCATATTCCCCGACATTGACTCCGTCCATAGAAGAAATGCCGTTAAATGACTCGAAACTTGAGCAGCGCTGGAACAGCAAGGCCATAAGACGCATCACGTTCACATCTGCACCCGATGCCCCGCTGAGCGGCTCGTATGAATTTGTGTTTACCACCAACAACTGACCTGCAATACCATTATGAAGATAATTATCCGACTCCGTGCAATACTGCTTCTGTATTTCTGCATTGCCGTTCTTCCATCATGTTCTCCTGACAATATAACACTCCAATGGAACCCTTCCTGGAGGAATGATACTCCCTACGAACTGACATTCGATCCGGAAAGAATCGGAGGAACAGACTGGATTGCAAAGGCTGATGGTGTTGTATTGGAGACCGAGTATTTCTTTGACGGCACATTTCACAGACTCCGCTTTACAGTCCCGGACAACACCTCGGAAATGTCTCTTGTAAAGGGGAGGAACCGTAAAGTCAGGCCCGACACTTTATCCAACCTGTACTCGGACTTCCATAGATCCGGTCAGTACAAAGTCCGTGTGCCGGAATGGGCAGCCGGACGACCAGCAAGAATGGAGCTTGATGCGGAAAACACCAGTGACATGACAGCGACTGTCAAGATGTATTTCAGGCAGTATTATAAGGACGGCACAAGGATACCGGAAGAAGTATCTGACGGTAGATGGACGACACATGCACAGCCGCCTCACATAAAGACCTGCTATAGGGAAAGAGCGTATATTCATCCGGAAGCCGAATGGATAGAGCTTTTCGTTGATGTCGATTCTCTTGAAGCATCATATGACCTTGAAGGCAGGCCAGTTTCCGAGACTGGGACGCCCTATATAGACATCAGTCATATTTCCATAAGGCCGGCGGCAGAGTATCCGTTCCCTGGCTTCAACAAGAGTTTCTTTTCGGAAGGAGCCAGCGGCTCGGAACATGACAAGGCATTGAATCTGTCGGGAAACAATTCCACCCGAGCATTCGTATATCAGACCAGATCCTGGGCTTCATGGGCCGGCGGTTATCAGATGAGAAATCCATATGATTTCTTTTACCCTGCAGCAGAGGGCACAGTAGAAGCATGGTTCAAACCAGACTGGAGTTCTTCCATTCAGGCAGAAGGAGAATGCATACCGTTGTTTGAGGCGTCACACCATGCATCGATTGCCTACACATCTCAAAAACGATTTGCTCTCGGAAGACAGCTTTTCCTCGAATACGATCCAAAGACATCAGTGATCCGGCTTGAACTCGGTGACAGAAATATGAAACGATTCTCCGGAAGTGTTGTCAGGAACATTGATGATGGGAAATGGAGTCACCTGGCCGTCACATTCAAGCCGGGTGAAGAAGCATATCTCTATTTGAACGGCGAAAGGATTCTGGTCATGGACCTCCACGGATATGAGCCGGTGGACATCGAGCATGTCGAGTTCCCCAATGACAGACACGCTATGGAATTTTACGTGGGGGCAAGCTATGTCAATGCTCGGGGATTCACAGACAATGACCGTAAATGGCAGAACATAACGGACTGGTGCAGCTCCTGGTATTCGGGGCTTGTCGATGGTCTCCGAGTGTCATCTGCAGTGAGGTATGAATCCGACTTCACGCCAACTTCCGAAGAATTCGTGTTGGACAGGGATACGAGGGCCTTATTCAATTTCAATGACGAGTTTGACGGAAGAAGCGGGGCCGGCATTGGTGTCATACATGGCACTCTCATGGGAAAGGAAAACAGGAATGCCCTTACATTAGAGACTGATAAGGGCGTCCTTCAATACTACCCTGATGAGGTTTCTCCAAAAAACGACCCGGCACAGCTTCTAAAACGCCAGAACTACCCGGAAGTACCATCTGATGCCGATTTTGATTCCTCGTTCCGTAAGGTGTCTTCCGGTTTTGATATTGAAGCCGGAGATGACATTACCGTTGATGCTCCGGAAGGACTCATAATGGACTACGTGGAAATCAAGAACACATCTGACAAGCCCCTTGTACATCCTTTCGTCAGACGCAGTGACGAGGTTGACTTCAGAAGCTACGCCAACGTATCCAGAACTCTCCGCGACAAGGAGAATCCGGTATCATTATTCAACTACCTGATAGGAGCCAGCGACTATTTCATGACATATCAGGCCTCTTTCGCAAAACATAGCGATGAAGCATTCTGTGCCAAGGACGAGTCCATGACTGTTCTCGGTTCATATTGTGGTTTTGAGTGCGGTCCCCTCAACAGACTCACGGCCTGCCTCTATTCGTCAGCCTGCAACATCCCATCCAGCCCGATCTGTGGTTATGGCCATGAATATCAGCAGATATTCTACGGTGGACGGAATCACATCTATGACCTCTCCGGACAGAAATTCTATGTGGATATGGACAATGAATCTGCAGCAGGGCAGGAAGGTTTTGAGGACCAGCCGGCCGTATTGGAACGTGCGGGCACAAGTCCCGGACATTTCGTACGGATGGGTACCAGATACTACTACAACCACATGACGATGTTTCCGGAACTGTTTTCAATGAATATCAATCCCGGAGAAAGACTCAGATTGCACTGGTCGAATAACGGCACAGCCAATGACCTTCAGGCGGGAGGCACCACAGAACTCAGGAAAAATGACAGAACAGACTACAGATTGCAGTCCGGAGCCTCAAACAACATATGGAGAATCGACAGATTCTTTCCTGAATACGGTAATGGATTCCTTCTCTTTGACGGGTGTCCCGCCGATTATCCTGCAACATTTGTGGAACAGGGAGAAGATAGTTTCTGTTACCTTGTGGAGAGTTGTTACCCGATAGTAGCAGCAGAATATGAAGCAGTGCTCCATGACGGTTCCAAGGCGATGCTCGAAATCTCCACTGACGGGAGAAAGACTTTCGACAGAATAGACGGGCGCCTCGACTATCGTGTACGCGGAAGAAGAGGTTATTATGTAAAAGTCAACGCACCTTTGGAAAGCATAGCAAGATTCTGTGCTGTCACCGTACTTCATACAAACACAAGAGTCCAGACCGGGAAGCTCATGCCAGGCAGAAACACTCTGCACTTCACAGCAGATAGCGAGGGGACTGCAACGGTCACTTTCGGTTATGATGTCAGGGACAAGGAAATATTTTTCGGGAACACCTTGAAATATGGTTCGATTCCGGGATATGAAAATCATCTTGTGGCAGTGGATCCTGTCAAGGGCACAGTCTCGGTACCTGTATCCGGAATAAGCGGGAATGCCATTGCTGAACACTCTGACGGTCTTGAGACAAGTCTGGACAATGGTCTTCTCGAAATAAGGTCAACTTCCATGAAACCGTCATTCGGATGGGTCAAGATAAGTGACGGTGAACGCTATAAATATCTGACCGTACTTTCCTGCCCGGACATCAGGACAGTGAATTTCAACAGAACGCTCAGTGAGAAGAATCCGAGTGCGACATCGGATTTTGAAGAGCTTGAAGCCGGGGAATACGCCATACTCTGTCTGGAAAGATTCTCCGGTGGTATCCCGGCGCGAAGAGACCGTGTCGTCAATCTTGAATTTGGAGAAAACATAGTGGCAGCCTGCTCACCCATAAATCAGTGCTGTGATTATTACAAGGCCGCTTTCGGTCCTGTCGGAGGTAAAGGCAACTGGAAATGGGATTTTCCGCTCAGCGATGAATTTTCATATCCCTTCGACCAGATCGGCTACCTGACAGTAACAGCTCCGGTCAGCTCGCTCACTTATACGATGACCGACTTCAAGTATGGAGAGATGGACCTCAATGCGGCACTTATAATAAAGTCACCTGACAGGGACTTCAAATGCGAGATTCTGAAGACTCTCTGTGGCCTCAACACAAGACCCTGTCCGACATGGTCTTCATCGACTCGGAGACACAACCTGTCACTAGCCACAGGGCTAGCGACATCATAAAAACAACGCATCCTTTTCTTTTCATCTGCCGAAATTATAAAGCTTATCATAACGACAACTGTCCAGCGTGGAAGCCCCCCTCAGACCGACGCACAAAAAACGACCGATTTTTATGCGTCGACTGCACATTTCAGTCATCCGACCCCGAAAATGACAATCGTTGCAGAAAAATGTGGCTGTTTTTCTGCAACGATCAACATAAGGACAAATATTGTATCCTTTCGGATGCGACCTGCGCAATCCATATAATATTTGCGGGAGCGTGTTATGGACAGGTAGTTTCTCCATGAAAGAGGATGTATTCCTTGAGACGGTCCTGGAATACATCCTCCTGCTCCAATGTCCGAATATCGACTATTTATCTTCGGGGGCTTGTATGCCTTTGGCGTTGTTTCGAGTTACTATACTCCTACCAAGCTGAGCCTCCATATTATCCCTTGTCTGTTTAGCCACTTTCCCTCCTGCTTTTGCCACAGTCCTGTTTTCAGCGAGACCTATCGGATTGTTTTTCTTTGACAATTCCGTAGTAAAGGCTTCCGCCAAGGTATTTATCGCTGTCTCCAGATTAGTCATATGGTCTCGGAGATTCTCCTTCTTCAATCCTTTGAATTCCTTATATTCACGCGTCGTAAAACCAGACCACTCCTTTGTTATTATATCAGTGAGAGTCGCATACTGGTTATCCTGCACTCCACATCGCTTCCACTCATCAGTCAGCTCCTTACGCACTGCTTTACCCTGCATTCTCTGCTCTATCCACTTCTCGCCATATCCTTTCCTTCTATAGTACTCATAGCCTCTCTCAATGGCAAGCTCGGGGTCCTGCATCTCTTCCAAACGTTCAGATGCAACCTGAGCGATCCACCTCTTGATCGGCTCGGCCTTCGGGGACGGTATCGATTGGATGAGACGGAACATCTGTTCTTGATCTGCCACATCTGTAAGGCGCATTTTGCCATCTGGAGCCAACATTTTCAACTGTCCGATTTTTTCGGACAGTTCGCTTCCCTCCGATTGAAGCCTCTTTTTAAGATCTGCCCAATACTTTCTCGCCCTATCTGTTCCCGTCAAGACCTCGATAATATCGACTACAGAAAAATACCACTTTTCGCTTTCTG
>JAEIGA010004846.1_pt1 | contig 20709 bp, 18 predicted proteins | sample 9270691 | NCBI WGS metagenome assembly JAEIGA01 (sample SAMN17057246, study PRJNA624740) | gut metagenome | biome: biome; isolation source: fecal sample | host: Bos grunniens | place: China: Xizang | collected 2019 | reverse complement strand
AATTTTAAAATAAAGAAAAACTTTCTGTTGTTTTAATGAAAAACAACACCATTCTCAAACTTCACACATATATTTGTCGAGTTGAATTTTTACTGTACTTTTGTATGAAGAAGAGAGAGAAGTTGGGAGATTACATACTTGATATTTCCAAGTATGTTTTGACGGCAGTTTTGATAACATTGTTCTTCAATGATATTTCGTCGTCCAAGTTTATGACTTATTTTATAGGAGCAATGGTTGCAGTCTTCACATTGTTATGGGGATTGGAATTACATAAAAATAAAAAATAGATATGGGACCGTCTGTGATTTTTTTGAGTATCATGTTGGTAATAAGTATTATCGGCTTGACAGTAGAATTGGTAAGACAGCATAAAGAGAAAAAGAATACAGAATAAAAGAACCGAGATCATTGAGGATCTCGGTTCTTTTATTCTGTATTCTAGCAGAGCTTGCTCTTGATATATTCGATTCGACGGGCGAACTCCTCTTTGCCGATCAGTGTCACGATGTCTGCGATACCCAGACCGTTCGATCCGCCGACCATTGCGAGGCGGAGGCAGTTCATGACCTTGCCCATAGGCCACTCGTTGCTGCGGATGTACTCCTCAAGCGGTGCACCGAGTCCCTCTGGGGTGAATTCTCCTTCAAAGGCCATGATGAAATCGGCAGCCTTCAAGGCCAAAGAATAGTTCTCTTCTTTCCAGAACTTTGCAGCATCCTTTTCTACAAACTCTGTAGGGGCAACGAAAAGATATGATGCGATGTCCCAGAAGTCAGCTACGAATGTGGCTCTTTCCTGGATGAGGCCCACTACCTTTTCTACATATTCTCTTGTGGCGTTGATTCCTTTGCTCTCGAGGATCGGCATGTAAAGGTCTGTGAGTTCAGCAACGCTCTTCTTACGGAGATACTCCTTGTTGTACCACTTGGCCTTGTCCGCATTGAAGCGTGCACCGGACTTGATGACTCTCTCAAGTGAGAAAGCGGCAACAAGTTCCTCAAGTGTGAAGAGCTCCTGCTCTGTTCCCGGATTCCATCCGAGCATCGCAAGAAGGTTCACGAATGCCTCAGGGAAGTATCCGTCTTCACGGTAGCCGCGTGAAACCTCGCCCTCTGCATTTGTCCACTGAAGAGGGAACACAGGGAAGCCGAGACGGTCTCCGTCGCGCTTTGAAAGCTTGCCCTTTCCGTCTGGCTTGAGCAGAAGTGAAAGGTGAGCGAAGCGTGGCTGAGTCTCAGTCCATCCGAATGCCTCATAAAGGAGGTAGTGGAGAGGAAGCGATGGAAGCCACTCCTCGCCGCGGATAACCTCTGTGATCTCCATGAGGTGGTCGTCCACGATGTTTGCAAGGTGGTATGTAGGGAGCTCGTCTGCTCTCTTCCAAAGAACCTTGTCGTCAAGAGTCGAAGTGTTCACTTCTACGTGTCCACGGATAAGGTCATCCATCTTGACGATTCTGTTCTCCGGCATCTTGAAGCGGATTGTCCAATCTGTGCGGGTTTCGAGAAGTTCCTTCACCTCGTCGGCAGACATTGCGAGCGAGTTGCGAAGACCCATGCGTGTGGTCTGGCCGTAGATGAATGTCTGGCCGTTTGCCTCCATCTCTGCGCGCTTTGCACCGAGTTCTTCAGCAGTGTCGAATGCATAATATGCAAAGCCGTTCTCGACGAGCTGCTCCGCATATTGGCGGTAGATAGGCTTTCTCTGGCTCTGTCTGTATGGGGCATGCGGATGACGCTCGGAAGCTGTCTCTACGATGTTGCCTTCAGCGTCCACTCCTTCGTCCGGAGTGATGCCGCACCATTTAAGGGCCTCGATGATGTATTTCTCCGCTCCCGGAACAAATCTCTGTGAGTCGGTGTCCTCGATTCTGATGATGAAGTCACCACCTCTCTGCTTTGCAAAGAGATAGTTGTAGAGGGCGGTCCTGACACCTCCCATGTGGAGAGGGCCTGTAGGTGAAGGTGCAAACCTTACTCTTGTTTTCCTGCTCATATCTTATTCTGTTTTATCTTTTTTACCTTTTCTTCTGATTGCGGCTGTGTTTTCGAGCTCGCTCTTGTCGTCCATTTCTCCTACCAGGAGGACCGGCTTTCCTCCATCGCCGAAGTCGAATTCGGTCTTGATGCTTGCGCTGTTGAATCCGATCTTCTGGCTTGGGGCTTCGGGGTGCTCGATGCCTTCAGCACCGGCGGTGAATCCCTTCTTGTATGTGAAGTTCCAGTCTATCTGGATGATGTTGCCGAGCTTCACATTGGTGATCTCATTGAGTCTCTTCATCTCGAAACCTGTAGCGATCACGGTGATGTTCACCTTGTCGGAGAATTCAGGATCCATCTCGTAGACAATACCTCTCTTGAATCTGTTGGCATTCTCTCCGAGGTGCTCCGTCATAAGTCTGTCAATCTCTGCAAGGTCGTCCATGAGAAGGCCTTTCTCATTATAACCGCAGGTGATGTTGATCAGCACGTTCTTGGCGGTTTTGATGTCAAAGTCATTGAGAAGAGGTGATGCCAGGGCTCCTGTTACAGCGTCCTTGATACGGTTCTCTCCTTCTCCCTTGCCGCATCCCATCAGAGCCATTCCGCTGCCTGTCATCATCGCCTTCACATCCTTGAAGTCGACATTCACATAACCGGGCTTGTTGATGATCTCTGTGATGCCCTGCACAGCTGTGGCCAGCACTTCGTCGGTCTTTGGGAAAGCCTCATGAACAAGAAGCCCGCCATAGTGTGTGTAGATCTTCTCATTGTTGATGATCAGGAGACTGTCTACATTCTTCTGGAGTTCGTAAATGCCGTCGATTGCCTTGGACATGGACTCGTTGCCCTCGTTCTTGAATGGGAGAGTGACGACTCCGACCGTAAGGATGCCTTTGTTCTTTGCCATTGCCGCGATTACAGGAGCTGCACCGGTTCCGGTACCACCACCCATTCCGGCAGTGATGAAAAGCATGTCGGTCTTGGTGTTGAGCACCTTCTCCTCGATCTCCTGCTGTGAGCTAAGGGCAGCATTGCGTCCCTCTGTAGGGTTACATCCTGCGCCGAGGCCGGATCCGAGCTGGATCTTGATAGGCACATGGCTCTTCTTGAGAGACTGTGAGTCGGTGTTGCAGACAATGAAGGTACAACCCTGTATCCTGTGGTTGTACATGTAATCAACAGCGTTGCATCCGCCTCCTCCTACGCCGATTACCTTTATAATGGAATTCTCAGGCACCCAATCGGTGAAGGTTACCTCGAGATCTTCTAAATTTATCTGGGTCATCTGCTAGCCTCCCTATTTTTTAGTCATGTCGTCAATAATGTCGTCTGTGTCGTCGTTGATCTTGTTCCAAATGAACTTGATCCTTGCAATCAATCCTTTGCCTTCGGAGCCGTTTCTCTTGCCTGCGTTGCCGTCGATCTCATCGTCGATCTCTTCGTCGTAGTCGTCGTCCACCTCTTCGATGTCTTCCGGTTCCTCTACCTCCTCTTCGATCTCCTCGTCCTCGATTTCATCCTCGACCTCCTCGATCTCTTCTACCTCGACAGGTGCCTCCTCAACAGGAGCAACCTCGGCAGGTTCCACTTCGATGACCTCCTCTTCGGCGAGCTCTACAGTAGGAACAGCTTCCTCTATAAGTGTCTCGACTTCAGTATGATATGTCTCATCGCAGGTTGCGCAGTTCATACATTCCTCTTCGATGGCTGCCTGGATAAGTCCGAGGGATGTCGCTGATGAAGGACTGTAGACTCCCTCTACATCCTGGCACGACATTGTGCCAAGAGGAAGTCCGATCCTGACCTGATATCCGGACATCTGTCTGATGAGCATTCCAAGGTTGGCTGTCTGCGATGCGCCTCCGGTGATCACAATACCTCCTCTGAGGTGTTCGGCAAGACCGCTCTGGCTGATCTCATAAAGCATAGCCTGAATGATCTCCTCCACGCGTGCTGTGATTATCTCCGAGAGATACTTCACGGTCACTTCCTTTGACTGATCTGCTGTCAGTCCGTTGATGTGAAGGACCTTTTCGCTAAGGCTCTGGAGTTTGTCAGGCATGCAGGCACCGAATGCGAGCTTGATGTTCTCGGCAAGCCTCTCGTTGATCTGCAGTTCTGTCTTTATGTCATTTGTGATGTTTCTGCCTCCGAACGGGATAGAGGCATAGTGTCTCATGATGTTGCCATGGTAGATGGTTACGGATGTGCTGCCGCCTCCGAAGTCAATCAGAGCCACACCGTTTTCCATCTCGATGTCGGTAAGAACCGCCTTTGCAGTGGTCTCTGCGGTGAAGAATTTCTTCTTGGAGGTTATTCCTGCCTTCATGAGAAGGTTGTCGGCATTCTTGAGGTCCTTCTTGTTTCCGATGAAGATCTTGAAGTGTCCCTCGAGCACATCACTTGTCATTCCGATGATGTCGTTCTCTATGATCTGGAAATATTCTCCGTCAGAGAATGACTGCGCCACTGCTCCGTAAATGGCCTCTTTCTTCGGATCCTTGAGCGGATAGGTCTCCTGGGCAAATCTCTTGATAGCCTCTATGTCCTCTGCGGTGATCTCGGTATCCTCTCCGCGGTCCATTACCTTTCCGCTGTTGGTTTCCTGTCTGATAGGGAACTTCGGCATGCCCACCACAGCCTGATGTATCTTGATTCCCAGAGAATCCTCTGCGTCCTTGATAAGGAAAGCCAGAGGAGTGTTGGCATGAAGGATGTTGAACACTCCGCTGTACTTGACGCCGGCAGAGTGAGCCTCCTTATAATATATGATCTGTTTGTCGTTTCCGTTGACCTTGGCTACTGTCAACGCCATCTTTGACGTTCCCAGGTCGATCGCAACTATATGTCTTTCGTTCATCTCCATCTTTCTTCAGAACTTAAAACGGTTTTTCATAATCAGTCTTTTCGGCACACTATCTGGTCCTTGAATCTCAGGTCCACTGTCTTGTATGCGTATTCTCCCTTATTGCGTTGTATGCCCTTATAATAGAGCCCCATCTTTTCAAACTTCTCTTCGATGTCGCAGGCCTGTCCGAAGAGGAACCTTTCCTGTCCGACCCTAGGTATGAGCATCAGGTCGCTGTCTTCCAATACCGTGATCTGTACGATCTTGTCTTTCCAGATTTTGCTGCTCTCGATGTATTTCACCAGTCCGACCATGTCCTGCAGCCATTTTTGTCCTTCTTCAGTGTCAGGTTTTCCTAGATATCCATGCTCGATCAGCAGCGGAATGTATCCGTCAACCACCATCACATGTGAAGTGTATGTGTTTTGCAGCGGGAACAGGCTGCAGTCCTCTGTGGCATAGAAGCCTTTCTTTCCTTTCTGGAATCTGACCAGCGGCTTCTTCTGGGTCACTGTGACGTTGAGGATGCTGTCCTTTGTTGTGTATGCCTCGCTTTTGAGAATTGCACTTTTGCTGTCAAGTATTTCCTCGATGCGGGTCAGGTTGATGCTGTCAAGCTGGATCCCGACATATCCTCCCTCCAGTTCTTCGTCAAGGAACTTCTTTATCTCACGTGGCGAGATGAACCTGTTCATGACGCTGTCAGTGACTGTTATGTCCACTCCCTTGCACTTGATAGGCTTGCGTCTGGCGGCTCCAAGGAAATATGCTCCGGTCAGCACGCCGACCAGCAGCGCCCCGAACACTATGTTCACGATATGTTTCCAGATCCTAGGCATTTCCTTTTCTGTGTTTTTCTGTAAGCAGTTCCGCCAATGGGCCGACCAATCTGTCGATGTCGCCGGCTCCGAGTGTCACGAATACCTCCTTTTCTCCGAGGACATCATCCTTGAGGCATTCAAGGAGTTCCTCTTTCCTGATGAGCATCTTTTCCGGCGCGGTCACGTCGTCAAAGATGATCTGCGAGGTAACTCCCGGTATAGGCTCTTCCCTGGCCGGATAGATGTCCAGAAGGATGAGTCGGTCCACCATGCTGAGCGCCTGCGCAAACTCCGGTGCGAAGTCCTTGGTCCTCGAGTAAAGGTGAGGCTGGAAGATTGCGGTGTATCTGTAACCCGGATATTTGTTCTTTATCGAGCTCAGTGCGGCTGATATCTCATTAGGATGGTGCGCGTAGTCGTCGATATACACCAGTCCGTCAAGATTCACCTGCATGTCGAATCTTCTCTTCACTCCCGAGAATGTCGCAAGCGCATTCTTGATCTTTTCAGGAGCGATGCCGTATGTAAGGGCAATGGCTGCCGCTGCGGTTCCGTTCTCAATGTTCACCCATCCAGGTACTCCCACCACGCAGTCTTCGATCACTCCTCCAGGGTGGTGGAGGTTGAAGTGTCCCTCCTCCAGCGGCTCTGCGTAGAAATCCGCATCGGCCTCTCCGTATCCATATGTCACGATATTTGCCTTGGTGTCTTCCGGCGTGATGTCCAGACCGTGTCTTACGATCACTGTTCCGCTTACCTGTGAGGCGAAGGCCTTGAAGGCTTCCCGGATGTGCGCCTCGTCTCCATATATGTCAAGATGGTCCGCATCCATCGATGTGATCACCGCTATTTCAGGGAACAGTTGAAGGAATGATCTGTCGAACTCATCAGCTTCCGCCACGATCACGTCTCCATGGTGGGTAAGCAGGTTGCTGTCATAGTTCTTGGAGATGCCTCCGAGAAATGCCGAACATCCTTCTCCGCTGTCGGTGAAAAGGTGGCTTACCAGCGTGCTGGTTGTGGTCTTGCCGTGTGTTCCGGCAACTGCCATGCACCTCTGTCCCTGTGCTATCTCTCCAAGCATGCGTGAACGCTTGATCACCCTGTAGCCGTTTTCCAGTACATATACAAGTTCTCCCATGTCCTTCGGTACGGCAGGGGTGTATACTACAAGAGTGTCTTCAACGTCTTTCGGTACATATGATATGTCGTCGGTGTAGTGTACGTCTATGCCCTCTGCCTCAAGTGCATGGGTGAGCGGCGAAGGGGTCTTGTCGTAACCGCTGACCGAGTATCCCTTCACATTGTAATATCTGGCAATGGCGCTCATGCCGATGCCTCCGATACCTATGAAATATATGTTCCTGTATGTCTTCATCCTATGATCTTATATACTTCTTCCGCAATGGTCATCGCTGCGTCAGTCTTTGCCAATGCTGCAATGTTCTTCTCCATAAGAGCGATCTTTTCCTGATTCTCTATCAGTTCGCATGCGGTCTTCATAAGCTTCTCTGCAGCTTCCGCATCGGTGACGATCATTCCTGCATCCTTTCTTACAAGAGCCATGGCGTTATGTGTCTGGTGGTCTTCGGTCACGTTAGGTGACGGAACGAAGATCGATGCCTTGTGGGCTGCGCAGAGTTCCGAGATTGAACTTGCTCCGGAACGTGTCACTACCACGTCCGCTGCGGCATATGCGAGATCCATCCTTTTGATGAAGTCCGAATGGATGATGCCGTCAAGCTTCCTGCCTTCTGCGCGGGCCTGTTCCATGAAGGCGTCTACGCCTGCCTTGTAGAACTTTCCGCACTGCCAGAGAACCTCCATGTTCTCTCCACCTGGACATCCATCTGTGATCCACTTCTGCATTGATTCGTTGAGAGTGCGGCTTCCAAGGCTGCCTCCGACGATGAACAGGTGCTTCTTCTGAGGATCAAGTCCGTAGAACTCCAAGGCTTCCTTCTTCATGGCCTCGTCTGCAGGGATGATCTCCTTGCGGATCGGGTTGCCTGTCAGGATTATCCTGTCGGCGGGGAAGAATCTCTCCATTCCTTCGTATGCGACACAGATCCTGTCAGCTTTCTTGCCGAGTATCTTGTTGGTCAGTCCTGCAAATCCGTTCTGTTCCTGGATGAGTGTAGGGATACCCATGCGTCCTGCTGCCCAGAGCAGGGGAGCGCTGGCGTATCCGCCGACTCCTATAGCGATGTCTGGTTTGAACTCACGTATCACCTTCTTGGCCATCCTCACGCTCTTGATGATCTTGAACGGAAGTGCGAAGTTGGACAAAGTGAGCTTACGCATAAGACCGGCAACCGGCAGACCTACGATCCTGTAGCCTGCCGCCGGCACCCTCTCCATTTCCATCCTGCCGTCAGCTCCGACGAACAGGATCTCTGTTTCAGGGTTGAGTTCCTTCAGTTTGTCTGCGATAGACAAAGCCGGGAAGATATGTCCTCCAGTGCCGCCTCCACTGATGATTGCGCGGATCTTTCTGTGTTTCATGACTTATTCTGACTTTTCAGCAGCTTGCTTGTTTGCTTCTATGTCGTTTCTCGACTGTTCTGTAAGTATCTCGAAATTCGCGATCTTCTTCTTTGCGAGTCGGCTTATCGAAAGTATGATTCCAAATGCGATGCAGAACACGACGAATGCGCTGGAACCGTGACTGATGAGCGGGAGTGTCTGTCCCGTCATAGGTCCTATGTCCACATTCACGAGAATGTGCATGAACGCCTGGCCGCTGATCAGCACCGCGAGGCCTCCGATGGCATATTTCTCGAACTCATTCTCGCACATTCGTGCTATGATCGAACTTCGCGCCAGCAGACTGATGTAAAGGATCAGGATGATGATGCCTCCCATCAGACCGTACTCCTCTACGATGAAGCTATACATGTAATCGCCATATATGTTGTCCACTTTGTATTTCTGGGTGCTGTTTCCGATACCCTTGCCAAGTATCTTGCCTTGGTGGACGGCCACTTTTGCGGATTCGGGCTGCCTTATGTCGTCGAGGAGGTCGTAGTAAGCGTCGCCTTTAAGACCTTCGAGGTCGTTCATGTCGTAGTCTGTGGTCAGTCGGCCGATGAATGTCGATGCTCTCTTGATGAGCTTTCCGCCGCTCGCTAAGTTTATTCCGATCATGAGGCCCAAGGCAGCCGCTGTAATGACTCCGGCAGTCAGAAGTTCCTTGATCGGCATTCCTCCGATGATCATCAGGGCAATAAGCGCAAGTGCCATCAGGACCGAACTCGATCCGCTTCCGAAGAAAAGCATGGCGATGATGATCAGTGCCGGAATGTACACATACATCATTCGCTTCCAGAATGTCTTCTTGAGGAACTTGAGCCTAGGATGTTTGCCGGCCAGGCGGTTTGCAAGGCCCAATGTCTCGGGCTTGCGCTTTAACTTTCTTGCTTCCTTGTCTTCCTTTACGGCATTCATGGCCCATGCGATATACATGATCATGGCCACCTTCACTATCTCGAACACATGGATCTGAAAACCGAACACAGAGAAGTTTCTGGTGGCGTCGTTGATTGTGTCCACATGGATGAATCCGATGTCTTTCTTGCACAGAAGGATCAGGAGCATGCAGAATGACAGTATGAATCCTGCCTGAGACAGGTATTTTATCCAGCTTATCTTGAAGTGGTACAGGAGGATCATCAGTCCGATTCCCAGGATGGCGACAAGTCCGTGCTCTTTCATGGTAGCAAGTCTGGACTCCTGTGCAGGCAGCAATGGGGTAGACGAGAATATGGCCAGGAAAGACACAAGTATGAGCAGGAGGACTATGATCAGAATGACCTTGTCCCCCTCAAGATTGTGCAATCTGTTCCAAGCATCTTTCAGCCTTCCTATTGTCTTGTTGTCTTCCATCCTAGAGTCTCCTTACCGCTTCCTTGAATTGTCTTCCTCTGTCTTCATAATTCTTGAACAGGTCGAAACTTGCGCAGCATGGCGACAGGAGCACTACGTCTCCGCTGACCGCTATGTCATGTGCCAGTTTCACGGCATCCTGTGCTGATGTCACGTCGTGTATCTCAGGGACGACGCCTTCGAATGATTCGTGGAACTTGGCGTTGTCCAGTCCCATGCATATCATGGCCTTTACCTTTTCCTTCGCAAGTGGGACCAGGCTGCTGTAATCATTGCCCTTGTCGGTGCCGCCTACGATCCATACGACAGGTCTGGTCTGGCACTCAAGTGCGTACCATGCAGAATCCACATTTGTTGCCTTTGAATCATTGATGTATAGTACATCCTTGATGCTGAGCACCTTCTCGAGCCTGTGCTCGACAGCCTCGAATGTGGCGAGACCTTCGCGGATGGCCTGGTTGTCGATATCCATGACCTTGGCTGCGATTGCCGCTGCCATAGAGTTGTATACATTGTGTCTTCCGCCAAGAGCGAGTTCCTGAAGGAACATGTCGCACTCTTCTTCCTTGTAGCGGACTATCATTCTGTCACCCTGTACGAAGGCTCCCTGGCTGACTTCCTCCTTCTGTGTGAACGGAAGCTTCTGCGCCTTCATCACTATCTGGTCAAGATGCTTTATGGTGATGTCGTCATCAGAGCAGAAGATGAAACAATCGTCGCTTGACATGTTGCGTGTGATGCGGAACTTCGACTTCACATAGTTTTCCATCTTGTAGTCATATCTGTCAAGGTGGTCAGGGGTGATGTTGGTGATGATCGCTATGTCAGCTTTGAAGTCATATACATTGTCAAGCTGGAAACTGCTGAGCTCGAGCACATAGATGTCATGCTGCTCAGTAGCCACCTGGTAGGCGTAACTCTTGCCGATGTTGCCGCCCAGTCCGACGTTCAGACCTGCGTTCTTGAGGAGGTGATAGATCAGGGAAGTAGTGGTGGTCTTGCCGTTGCTTCCTGTGATGCACACTTTCTTTGCAGAGTCATATCGTCCCGCGAACTCGATTTCTGAGATCACGCTGATGCCTCCCTCGATGATCTTTCTGACCATCGGTGCCGTCGATGGGATGCCGGGACTCTTGATTACCTCATCGGCGTTGAGGATCAGTTCCTCTGAATGCTTACCCTGCTCATATGGGATGTCCCACTCCTCAAGCATGGCGGCATACTTCTCGGAAATCTTTCCCATATCCGAGAGGAAAACATCGAATCCTTTTGCTTTTGCGAGGACAGCAGAGCCTACTCCGCTTTCTCCTCCGCCTAATACTACTACTCTTGACATGACTATCTGACCTTAAGCAATGCTATTGTGATGACCGCGAGTATCATTCCCACGATCCAGAATCTTGTTACAATCTTGGCCTCAGGAAGAGCCTTTGCCGAACTGTTGAACAGGCAAGGTATGCCTTCCTTCTGGAAATGGTGGTGAAGTGGAGCCATCTTGAAGATTCTCCTGCCTTCGCCGTACTTTTTCTTTGTATACTTGAAGTAAATTCTCTGAGCGAGCACCGAAACGCTCTCGGCGAAGAACACTCCGCAAAGAATCGGGATAAGGAGCTCCTTTCTGATCAGCACGGCCGTCACTCCGATGATACCTCCAAGCATGAGACTTCCTGTGTCGCCCATGAATACCTGTGCAGGGTAGGTGTTGTACCAGAGGAATCCGATAAGCGCTCCGACAAGTGCCGACATGAAGACTGCCACCTCTCCGCTGCCTGGAATGTACATGATGTTGAGGTAGTCGGCGTTGACCAGGTTACCTCCAAGCCATGCGAATATTCCGAGAACGACTCCTACGATTGCCGATGTACCTGCCGCAAGGCCGTCCATTCCGTCTGTGAGGTTCACTCCGTTCGAACATGCCGTGATGACGATGATGATCATCAGTACATAGATGGCCCACTTGCAGTACCATCCCCATGTTCCCTTGAAAGGTGAGAGCCACTTATAGTCGAATTCGTGGTTCTTTACGAAAGGAATGGTCGTTTTTGTGCTCTTTACCATATCCAGGCCTTCAACCGACGCGGTCTCATGACCCTCGATGCTTTCCGATATAGCTACGGCAGTGTCTTCTGCCGCGATGTTTTCCCTGACTACGATCTGGCTGCTGAAGCATACGGCCAATCCGATGGCAAGAGCCATGAGGCCCTGGGCGATGAGTTTACCCTTTTCACTCATTCCTTCCTTCTTCTTCTTGAACACCTTGATGTAGTCGTCTGCGAATCCGATCAGGAAGAACCATGTGGCGCTGATGAGAAGGAGGATGGTGTATATGTTCGTCAGGTCTGCAAAAAGCAGCACGGGAATCATGATTGAGATGTAGATGATGATACCTCCCATGGTAGGGGTGCCCTTTTTCTGCATCTGTCCCTCCAGGCCGAGGTCGCGGATGGTTTCACCGATCTGCTTGTTCTGCAGCCACGATATGATCCTCCTTCCTGCAAATATTGAGATGAGGAGGGAAGCGGTGAATGAAATGATGGCCCTGAAGGACAGGTACTGGAAGAGTCCCTGTCCTGGAATGTCCAGGTTTTCAAGTGCGTTTAGGATGTGGTATATCATCTTGTTTCTTCAAATATTGCGTTTACAATCTCTTTTTCATCAAAGTGAACCTTCTCGGTTCCGTTTATCTGGTAGGTTTCGTGGCCCTTGCCTGCGAGGAGTATTGTCGCTCCCTGGTCAGCGATCATCACGGCTGTCCTTATCGCCTGCTCTCTGTCTTCGATGAACAGTGACTTGGCTCTGCCGGCAGTGTCCATTCCTTCCTTGATGTCGGCCATGATGTCGGCTGTCTTCTCAGTGCGGCTGTTGTCCGATGTCACTATGATCCTGTCGGCCATCTTCTGGGCGATCTTTCCCATTTCCGGTCTCTTGGTCCTGTCTCTGTCTCCGCCGCATCCGAATACGCAGATAAGCTGTCTCTCAGGAGCAATCTCTCTCAGTGTCGAGAGTACGTTCTCGAGTGCGTCCGGCGTGTGTGCATAGTCGATTATGACGGATATGTCTTTCGGACCCTTTATGTTCTCGAGGCGTCCAGGTGCCGGTGCGAGGGTGCTCATGGCTGTCAGCACTTCCTCAGGTTCTGCTCCCAAAGTGACTGCAGTAGTGTATATCGCAAGCAGGTTATAGGCGTTGTGCATTCCTATGAGCCTGCACCATGCTTCTTTTCCGTCTATCCTCACGAGCATGCCGTCGAAGCTTTGCTCCATCACCTTGCAGGTGTGGTCAGCAATTGTCCTGCACGAATAGGTCACTGTCTGTGCCTTTGTATTCTGCAGCATCACCATCCCGTTTCTGTCGTCGATGTTGGTGATCGCGTATGCATCCGGCGAGAGTGTGTCAAAGAACAGTTTCTTGCATCTGAGGTATTCCGCGAATGTCTTGTGGTAGTCAAGATGGTCGTGAGTCAGGTTTGAGAAGATTCCCGCCTTGAACTTCAGACCGTCTACCCTTGACTGCTCGACACCGATTGAACTCACCTCCATGAAACAGTATTCGCATCCTGCGTCAACCATCTGCGCCAGCATCGAATTGATGGTGATAGGGTCGGATGTCGTGTTGACTGCTTCGGTTCCTTTAGTGCCCACATAGTTGGCGATTGTAGAGAGCAGTCCGCAGTTATATCCCATCGCCATGAACATCCTGTGGAGCAATGTGACGGTAGTGGTCTTGCCGTTTGTTCCGGTGATGCCGACCAGTGTCAGTTTCTCCGAAGGGTTGTCGTAGAAATTAGAGGCGATCAGGGCCAATGCCTTCCTTGAAGACTCGACCTTGATCATCGAAATGCCCTCCAGACTGATTGCTTCTGTCTGGAAATCAGCTGCTTGCTGATCTTCGTAAACGATGGCGCGTGCTCCTTTTCCGATAGCCCTGGATATGTATTCATGGCCGTCGACTGCATAGCCTTTGACAGCCACGAAAAGCGACCCACGGGTCACTTTCCTTGAATCGCTGCAGATTGCGTCTATTTCAGCTGCTCCATCTCCTACGGTGTATGTGCCACCGATGTTGCGGATTATCCTGTCGAGTCTCATTTGAGAACTATTTTAATGATTTGTCCTTTACGTGCTGCGGTTCCCGCCTTTGGGGTCTGTGATGTGACGTGTCCGGTGCCAGAGTATTCGCATTCGTATCCGCAGTTTTCTATCGCATATAGTGCGTCCATCAATCCCATTCCCTGTACATCCGGCACTGGAGATCCTTCTGTGCGGTCGACTGTGATGTTGTTTGCACGCATCTCCGGAATCTCTCCTCCAACCTTGATCTCTTCGCTCCACTCAGTCTCGTATGACCATACTCCGTCGACGATATCCTTGAATGTTGCGGCAGGGGTCGCTCCTCCGTATACATTTATTCCCGGGTCAAGCAGTTCCGTGTAAGTCACCACAATGGCTGTGTATTTCGGCTCGTCAGCAGGGAAGAATCCGACGAATGTTCCCTGGTGCTTCTTTCTGCCGTTGATGTCCTCGTAAGGGTTCCTGCTGCCTTTTCTCTCCGCTACGGTCAGGTGCATTCTTGCGGTACCTGTCTTTCCGGCAACCTGACATCTTGCATTCTTGAGCGTTCTGGCCGTTCCGTCTGAAGTAACTCTCTTGAGGGCTCTGGTCAGTGTGTCAGCCGTCGCCTTCGAGCAGATCGAGTTGAGAAGAATCGGCTTGATTGCGGTGTTAGCCACTCCGTTGCGTTCGATGCTCTCCACGATGTATGGCTTCATCATCTTGCCGTCGTTTGCAATCGCGTTATAGAACGTCGCAATCTGCAGTGGTGTGACCTTCACCGAGTATCCGATTGCTGAAGATATCAGGCTTGTTCTGCTCCATCCCTGTTCGTGAGGGTCCGGAATGCTAGGCTTTCCGCTGCCTCTTTCGGTAAGCTCGAAATCAAAGTTGGCGCCGAGGTTGTATGAATGCAGACGGCTTGTGAACTCTTCCGGATTGTCCCCATAGTGGTCCTTCACAAGACGGCGGAACACATAGTTTGAGGATATCTGGAAACCATGGATCACCGATATGGTGTTCTCCTTGGTGTTTCTTTCGTAATTGACAATGTATTCGTCCTTCGCCACCTCGTTGAGAGGGTATTCGCTCATGACGCCGTGGTTTGTCGGGATTCTGGTCTCAAGCTCGACCTTCTTGTCCTCAAGCAGGGTTGTCATTGTGACTGCCTTGAATACGGATCCTGGCTCTCCCGGACGGCCTGCCGCCATGTTGAATGCCTCGTTGAAGTTGCCGAGGCTGTCTTTCTGGAGGTTGACCATTGCCCTGATGGCGCCTGTCTTCACATCCATGATCACCACGCATCCTTCCTTGATGAGGCCGTTGGCAGCCATGTTCTTCCTCAGAGCCTTGTCGGCGATATCCTGGATGTTGATGTCCAGTGTTGTCCTGATGTCAGCTCCGTTTTCAGCGGAGATGTATGTGCTGTCGATGTCGCGGATCCTGCTGGACTTGTCGGTCTTCTTCTTCCACGCCAAACCTTTGGTTCCATGGAGCAGGTAGTGGTATTTGCCCTCGATACCTACATGGATCGCGCTTGTGTCGTTGTTGTTCTTCACATATCCGATCACTCGGCGTGCGAGGTTGCCGTATGGGTACAGACGCTTGTCTACCTTTTCAACGATGAGACCTCCCTTGTGATTTGGGAGGTTGAATAGCGGCAGTTTACGCAGCTCCAGCAGCGTGCCGTGGTCTATGTTCTTCGCGATAGGGACGTATCTTCTCTTTTCCGCCCTGCGTGTTCTGATCAGGGTCCAGTAATAGAGTGAGTCTTTGCCCGGTTCCTTGAGAACCCTTTCGAGTCCTCCGGACAGAAGTCTTGCTTTTTCAAGCCATTTGTCTTCGGCCTCCTTTCCCTTATCACCGTTCTGGTCATTATACTCCTTGAGGACATAGCAGTCCATGTAGATGTTGTAGAGCGGGGTAGAGATAGCCAGGAGCCTGCCGTTATGATCGATGATCGTTCCTCTTTCCGGTTCGATGATCTCCTTCTGCTTTGCCGGCGTGAAGTCCTTTACGAACTTGGGGTTAGGCTCCCATATATATTGTATGTATAGGATCTTGCCGATAACCACTAAAGAAATGGCAAGAAATATCACATAGAAATGCATGAGCACACGACTGGCTCTGCGCTTCTCCTTGTCTTTGCGTATTTCAATATCCTGCTGTGCCATTTTCTTTAATCCACTATGATTGTTTCTGCCGGCTTTATCGGTGCTCCGAGTTCTGAACCACCTTTGTCGAGCATGTCTTCGACGGTGCTTATCCTGCCCATCTTTACAAACTGATAAGTCTTTTGTGCATGGTAGATCTTGTAGTCTTCCAGAATAGCCTTGTTGCTTTCAACCTGCACCATGACCTGCTCTATCTGATAGTTCAGGAATATGTTGATCCATCCGAGAACGAAAAGGACGAGGATGTATGGCAGCAGTCTGTCCACTCTCAGCAGAAGGAGGATGTCTCCACTGAGTATGGATTTCAGCACTGTGCTGACAGTCAGTTTCTCGTTGTTTTTTCCTGTTCCCATTCGGTCTTGTTATATCTTTTCTGCAATTCTCAGTTTTGCGCTTCGCGCTCTGGTGTTGGAGGCAATCTCTTCCTCCTGTGGAAGTATAGGCTTGCGGTTCACTGCCTTAAGAGGCGCTGTGGCGTTGCCGTAGAAATCCTTTTCGACCTTGCCCTCTATGTTTCCGGCCTTGATGAAGTTCTTCACCATCCTGTCTTCCAGAGAGTGATATGTGATGATCACGAGTTTACCCCCTGGCTTGAGTGACTTCGCCGCTCCTGTCAGGAACTTCTCAAGCGACTTCATCTCCTGGTTCACTTCTATTCTCAAGGCCTGGTATACCTTGGCGAGGAACTTGTGCTCTGCGAATTTCGGAAGAACGCTCTCTATCGCCTTGCCCAACTCTGTTGTCGTGTTGATCGGAGCCGTCTCCCTTGCCTTGCAGATGAGCTGAGCCAGTTTTCTGCTGTTGTCCACTTCTCCGTAAAGCCTGAGGATCTTTTCAAGGTCTTCCATGGAGTAGCTGTTGATGATGTCTGCGGCTGTCAGTGTCGCTTCCTGATTCATCCTCATGTCCAGCGGAGCCTCGTATCTGAAGGAGAAGCCTCTTTCCGCAGTGTCGAACTGATGTGATGATACTCCCAGGTCGGCAAGGATGCCGTCAACTCCTTCTTTGCATCCCTGATGCAGGAGATGGTTCTGGATCCACCTGAAGTCGCTCCTGATCAGTGTCAGTCGGTCATCGTCCGGTTTGTTGGCGATTGCGTCGGAGTCTCTGTCAAACGAGATGACGCGTCCCTCCGGATCGATCCTTCTAAGAATCTCCGAAGTGTGACCGCCGCCACCGAAGGTGGCGTCTGCGTATATTCCTTTGGGTGAGCCGATCAAAGCGGAAACGCTTTCATCGAGCAGTACGGGGTTATGGTATTCGGACATGGTGTGGTTCCTTGTTATTTCTTCGATGCCAGGCTCTTGCTCTTGGCCTTGAACTGTTCTGTAGAAAGTCTGCTGCCTTCAAGTGCTTCCTTAGCCCAGATTTCGATTTTGTAACCAAGGCAGAAGAATACAACTTCCTTGATGATGCCGCATTTGTCGAGAAGATCCTTCGGCACTGAGATTCTGCCGAGCTTCGGATCCGGAACCGCTGATGTAGTGTCTGCCATGAATGTTCTCCAGTACATCATGTCTTCCTCGTCGAACGGGATGTCAAGCTTGGCTCTCACGCTGTCAGCGTAAAGAGTCCACTCCTGCATGGTGTACATCTCAAGGCAGTCTGAGTACATGTCCTTTCTGATGATGAATTCAAGCTGATCGGCAGGTACGGCGTTCTTGATGGCAGAGGGAATCACAACTCTTCCCTTGTCATCGATCTTAGCGCTGTATGTACCAAAAAAGCCTGCCATTTCCGTTGCCTGATAAATGTTCTGCAAAATTATAAAATAATTTCCCACTTTCTTACATTTTCTTACATTTTTTTCCACTGATTTTTGATTAACTTTGCAATGTCTAATGAAAATGCAAGAAATACATATGGTTAATAGATTGATAGCTAGCGCTTTAGTGGTATTGTTTGGAGCTTTGGTTTTTTCATGTGGAAGAGCGACCTCTTCCATCGAAGGTACTGAAGTTCAGGAGGTTCATGTAGAGGATACGTCTGAGGTCCATGTGCTTGGATTTGCCTCCGATTCGCTTCGATGCGTGGAGGGAAAGGTGAAGTCCGGACAGTTCTTTTCGAACCTGTTCGGAGCGCTCGGAATGAGTGCGCAGGAAGCGTATAATCTGGCCCAGGCCTGTGATACTGTCTTCAATGTGAAATCCCTCAGAGTAGGCAATACCTACAGGGCGTATTATTCGTCGGATGACCGTCTCGAATATATGGTTTACGACCGTGACAGAATGCATTGTGTAGTCTTTGACTGCACTGAGCCATATGACCTTTGGATCTATGAAAAACCAGTCACAAGAAATGAGAGATATGCCGATGTAACGATCAATTCATCTCTATGGAATGACATGTTGGCAGCCGATGTTTCTCCTTTGTTAATCCTCAGTCTATCAGATATTTATGCGTGGACTGTCGACTTCTTCGGATTGCAGAAGGGAGACCGTTTCAGAGTGCTTTATCAGGAGACCGAATGCGACGGTGATGTGATCTCTGTGGACACGGTCAGATATGCTGTGTTCACGCATGCGGGACAGGATTTCCCTGCCATTATGTTTGACCAGCAGGACGGAGGAAACATCTGGTGGAACGAGAAAGGCGAGAGCATGAGAAAGGCATTCCTCAAGGCGCCTCTGAAGTATTCGAGAATCAGTTCTGGTTTCTCATATTCGCGCAAGCACCCGGTAACAAGAAAGGTGCAGCCTCACACCGGTATTGATTACGCCGCTCCAAAGGGAACGCCGGTCATGACCATCGGAGACGGAGTCATCACCAGCATGAAATACGAGGGAGCCGGTGGAAACACCATCAGGATCCGTCATAATTCTGTATATTCGACAGCGTATCTTCACCTTTCAGGCTATGCAAAGGGCCTCAAGGTAGGACAGCGCGTCCGTCAGGGAGATGTTATCGGATATGTCGGTTCCACAGGCCGTTCTACAGGTCCGCACCTGGACTTCCGTGTGTGGAAAAACGGTACACCGATCAACCCTCTCAAAATGGATTCGCCGCCTGCAGAACCGCTCAAGGAGGAGAACATGGAGGCCTTCAGCCAGACCTGGCAATCATACCAGCATCAGATCGATGTCATCCAGGCCCGCACCACCATGGAGACGCTCTTCAACCTCCTTTAACCCTGGCGCTTAACTTGTTGTATGTCAGTGTAATGTGAAAACTGCGTGCTCCCTTTGGGGAGCACGCAGTTTTCACATTACACTGATACTGAGTAGCTTATGCGCCAGGCTGTTGGGCCTTTTACTGCGCTATAAACCTGTAGACGATCTCTCCGGTCTGACGTGCCGGAGCAGTTGATGACTGTGAGAATTTAGACAGGCGTGCAGCACGGACTGCAAAATTGCGCAGGCATTGGTCGGTTGACGAAATGTCATCCTTTACCTCAGCTCCTATGACCATACCCTGTGGGTTCACCACGATGATGACAGTAACCTCACCTCCAGCATAGCATCTATAAGCCGGAATAGGCAGTTTGCTGGCCTTTCTTCCATCCAGAGTGTACGAGAGTACTGAAGGTCCGCTATATACCTTGTCTGATTTTCCCGAGTCCTTCTTCCCACCTCCGAGGTCCACTGCGTCGTCAGTGTACTTCTCCTCGAAGGCATTGCTCTTCTGGCCGTTCTTAAGCTCCTGTGCGAGCCTTTCCGCATCCTTGTATAGCTGTTCCGCATCCGTACCTCTGTCGTCTTTCAGCGGACCGCTGTTGTCTACGGCAATGTTTCTGACCTGCTGTGGATTAGATTGGCTGATCTTCTGCTCCAGACGCTGTCTGATGGCATCGAGTTTAGCGATCTCCTTTTCCATCTCCTCCATCTCCTTGATCTGCCTTTCAATCTCCTCCTGCTTGGAGAAATCAATGACAAAGCTCTCCTCCTTCCTGACCGTTGCGTCGATCTGGTACAGGAGCAAGACAATAATCACCGTGAGATGGAATATCACGGTGATTAATATACCTGCATTATTTTCTCCTTTTCTACTCAATGTAGTATTGACTATTTCTGTGCAAGTGACTTCTCGATGGTTGCTGAGATTACATCGATTGCAACCTTGTTGTGTCCTCCCTGAGGGATGATGATGTCTGCGTAACGCTTGCTTGGCTCGATGAACTGAAGATACATAGGCTTCACTGTCTTGGAGTATCTTTCGATCACCCATTCTACGGTCTTGCCTCTCTCAACGATGTCACGTGCCATCACACGCATGAGCCTGTCGTCATCATCGGCGTCCACGAAGATCTTGATGTCCATCAGTTCGCGAAGCTCTGGATCAGTGAAGATCAGGATACCTTCCACGATAATCACATCAGCTGGTCTCACTGTCAGGGTCTCATGCTTCGAGCGTCCGCATGTGATGTATGAATACACCGGCTGCTCTACCACCTTTCCCTCTCTAAGCTCAGCAAGCTGAGCCCTGAGAAGCTCGAAATCAATCGAATCCGGGTGGTCGAAGTTATGTACCCTTTTCTGCTCTTCAGTATAGTGGCTGAGATCCTTGTAGTATGAATCCTGGGGGATTACGACTACATTTTCCTGAAGCTGCTCTGTAATGGCCTTGACAACGGTTGTCTTGCCTGATCCGGAACCTCCGGCGATACCGATAATTAACATATTAATACTCAGCGTTCTTAGGTGTACGAGGGAATGGGATCACGTCGCGGATGTTGCTCATACCGGTAACGAAGAGGAGCAGACGCTCGAATCCGAGACCGAATCCGCTGTGAGGTGCTGATCCATAGCGACGTGTGTCGAGGTACCACTCGAGACCCTTGCGGCTCATGCCTGTCTCCTCGATGCGTGCCTCGAGCTTCTGGAGTGATGACTCACGCTCGGAACCTCCGATGATCTCACCGATCTTAGGGAAGAGTACGTCCATTGCGCGTACGGTCTTGCCATCCTCGTTCTGCTTCATATAGAATGCCTTGATATCCTTTGGATAGTT
>JAEIGA010004845.1_pt1 | contig 20712 bp, 35 predicted proteins | sample 9270691 | NCBI WGS metagenome assembly JAEIGA01 (sample SAMN17057246, study PRJNA624740) | gut metagenome | biome: biome; isolation source: fecal sample | host: Bos grunniens | place: China: Xizang | collected 2019 | reverse complement strand
GTCCCCTTTCAAATGGTCAGATCCTGAAGTGGGGGAGTATTAACAATTGTCTGACAGTTCTGGTTGATACTGATTGAACCAATCTTCAATATAATTTTTCCACAGCATCACTTGATCCTTATTCATTCCACGATCAAGCACACGCTTCATGCATTCATCCTGTGATGTATCAATGAATATCAGTTCATCTGCACCAACACGCTGCTTCAGTCTGTCCCTGTCACCTTGCAGCGCACCACCAGTAATGATGAAAGCATTGTGCCATTTGCCTGATCTGTACTTGATTATGTCATACAACTGATCACGCATCTGGAACACAACTGACTTCAATGCAGGTGGTTTCACATACCTGTCATTGATGCTGATCATCTGCCAGATATTATCCAGATCCACCACCAGATCATACTGTGATGCAACACTGTGTACCCATGTGGATTTACCAGCAGATGGTGAACCATACACAATGTATACATGTTTGCGCACTGGTTTAGCTGTTGTTCCATGTCCTTCTGTAAACCTGTCATGGATCTTGTTATGGCATTTGAAGCAGATGCATTCCACATTGTCTGGATTAAGCGCAACCATTGCATCATTCACATTAGCTTCAGACAGTTCCTGTTTATGGTGAATGATCAGATCATATTTCTTCAGAATAGATTTTCCACATTCACAACAATGCACATATCCATCAGCATCTGTGCGCTGTTCAATGATCACCTTCCTGAATGCTTCCCACTTCTTTGATTTATAAAACTGTTCCCTTGTCATCATTGTTATCACCTTGCTGTTCTGTGTTTTTATTTCTTCTGTGTTCACAACATGCTGAACATCCACAACAAGTTAATCCAGTTACACCACACACATAATTCTTCCACAAATCATCATTTATAGCTTTATTCATATCCATCACCTATGAATAAAGCGCACATTGCTGTGCGCTTTATCTTTATTAGACAGCTGTGCCATCTGTACAACTGCATCATGTTGTTGCAGCTGTTGTTGATTTAAGAATGATCTTTGTTCCATTTGCTGCAATGACAGTGGCAGGATCATCTGTTGATTCATACTGTGTTTTATATGTTAATCCAATTGTAAATGAATCTGCACCTTCTGGAACATTAAATGTATTATCAACAACACCATTTGTAGGTGCAGAAGGCCGATTTTTGCCAACAATCAATGCACAACCAGCACTTGTTGAACTCTGTGCGGAATCGTAAAATAATACATGATACATTCCACTTACATTATTTGAAATCAGTTCAACACTGTTTACACCATCAGGCAGCATTGTAGGCGCAAGGTTAAAATCTCCCACAAAATTAGCATTTCTGGATAACCTTAAACGTGTTGAATCAAGCGGAACTTTATCAGCATAGTACACTTTTTTATAAGATGAAGGTACATTTCCTGTTGCGAAATTGTCATTGCCATTGGAATTTTCTGCAGAACCCCATTCAAACGCTGTAATCTCTATGTTATCAATCGTGATCACACATGAATCAGAAAAATCACCACATGTGGCAGTGATGGTTGCAGTACCAAGCGCATGAATGGACACAACACCATCTTCAACAGTTGCAACAGATTCATCTGAACTTGTCCAGTACACTTCATCAGTACATCCAGAAGGTGCAACAGTTGCTGTTATTGTAATATCTTCAAAAGAATCAGATGTAATTGTGCTTTCATCCAATGTGATTCCTGTGCATGGAACAGGATTGACAATATTTACTTTTGCAACACGATTTTCACTGAAGTTTGCGCCTTTAATGATCAGTGCTTTACTCATTTTTCATTTCTCCCTTCTTAATAACCAAAAACAGCAAAAGAACGTGGTACAAATTTATCTGTTAATGTTGAACCAATCTTTGCAACTTTAACGATTCTTGATAAAGGATCAATCGCATAAACGTTTATGCTGTCAGCTGTGGACGTTCCTGCAATGCGTGGTGTATCATACATGCCTTGCCAGTGTGCCTGTGCTTCTGTTCGTTTCGAAGAATTAATAACTGCACCCTGCACCATGCACACCAACTGGTTTGGATATACCTGTGAATATCCTATACGATCAACATGTGCATGACCACAGATGTAACACACAAACACACCTTTTGCAGCAAATGTTACATTTACACTAACTGTCACTTCTGTATCTGAATATGTATATGATTTATCAAGTGTTCCACCATTCTGAAATGCATTCACAATGTCAGCAATAGGATGATCATTGCTGACAGTTTCAACAAATCCCATATACGTATTCTGGCAGAAACCTTTGTTATTCCATGCAGGCAGTCCCATTTCACTGCATGAATGATATGCAATGACTACATGATAATCATTTGTAATTGCTTCTGTAAGCTTTTCACAGAACCAATCAAGCTGATTCTGTGAATAATGTCCAGTATATCCACGTGTTCCATTAGGTGTATCATACTGGTTCAAAACAATTATCCTGATTTTACGATCTGCAAAATCATGCACATAATAAAGTTCACCACTGTCAGTGCAGATTTCCATATTCATATCTTCAAAAAGATCAGCAGCTGTGGTTGATATAACATCATGATTGCCAACTGCCTTCAGCAGCTTTGTGCCTTCTTCAAGTGTTTCTTCTTCAGCAACCATTTCTGTAAAGCAATCAGAACCTGGCCCATCTACCAAATCACCTGTTACTAATCCACAATCAATCAAATCAACATTTTCATTCAGGAAAGAAATAAAATTTCTATAAGCTGTTACATCATTATGAACATCAGAAATATGTGCGATAGTAACCAGATTATCACCTGTTGTAGATCCTCTGAAATCATTGTTGGTATTTGTATGCCAATGTTTTAATGTCTGCAGAACCTGTTCAGTATCAGAAATATAACACATACCTGCAACATTTGATTTCATTTCATCAATCTGTTTTTGCAGATCAGCAACCATTGCTTTCAGCTTTGTTGAACTGATGATACTGTAAACATGAATAGTTCCAATAAAAGCATCATTCTGACTTAAATAAACATACAAATATTCACAATCATCAGGAACTTCAATTGTTTCTTCTGAACCAACACCCATCCTTATCACTGTTGTACCTTTGCACACATGTGGTGTTTGGCCTGCCACAATATCATTATCCTGTAAGAATACATATATAAGTTTGTTTGAAGTGGCAACAAAATGAACATGATCACCCAATTCTGCAACAGGTATCAATGTTCCACGATATCCACCAGAAGTCCATGTGTTACCATATTCAAAATTGAAGTTTGCTTTTGGATATGCTGAAAGATCTATTTCTGTTATTTCACCATTTACACCATAAACATCTTCACTGTTGAAAAATTTTGTTCGCAGATGACCATCATCAAACTGAACCAGCACATTTCCATCTTCATCTGACACATCAAGATCTGCACCACTGTCACTGATCTTGATCATATCTGATCCAGAATTCTGTGAATCAAAATTCTTTGTTTGAATGTGACCATTTGCAAGCCTAAGTATTACATTTCCTTCTTCATCTATCAAATCAAAATCTGCATTTTCTGCATCATCATTTGCAATGACTGGTGAATTTTCAATTTCACTTAATTCTTCATTTATTTCTGTAAGCGCAGCACCAACTGCAGCAGCATCAGCAGCTTCACCTTCATTTGTCAGTGTAGGATCAATTACTATATTTGATCCTGTTTCACCAAATTCCCATTCAACAACCTTGCCACCTGAAACAGTCTTTGCTTTCAGTGCTTTGCCTTCATCTGCACTGGTTGCAGTCTGGAATCCATCAAGATTGTCATAAATATCATCAATCTGACCACGCACAGCATCACCTGCTGATGCATAAACAGTTCCATCAGCACCAGTTCGGATATCTGTCAGTTCAGCATCTTTTTCAGATCCTGCATCTTCATATTTGATGCCAACAATTTTCAGAATGCCTATCTTCCATGTGGCTGCAGTTGCATCACCAAAATCTGAATCTGATTCATGTGATCCATTCCATCCACGCATCCAGAAATCAAAAGAAACTCTATCTTCATCATCAAATTTGTACAGCACAAATGTGGCAGTGCGTACCAGTGCATGATTTGCAGATGATACATCAGGAATGGATTCTGCTGACCATACCACAGGATTTGCATTGGTTTCACCTGCAACAGGAACATCATCAGGTTTTACTCTGATCAGATTGTGCTTATTGAATGCACTGTAATAAACTTCAACATAATCATAATCATCAATGCTATCTTCAAGATCAAAATATCCACTATCAGCAGGAACATTGCCCTGTGAAGGTGTGGAAGATTCAAACAGCACAGTTTCTGTTCTTTTTGTTCCACCATTCGCTTCATACGTGGTTATCAGGTTATTAACACGTGATTCCAGTGTAATCAGCTTTTCCTGCGCTTCATCATCAACAAGATCCAGTATATTGTTGCCAATGGCAAGATTGCTTGTTTTCTTAATATCAGCCATAAAAATCACCTAACTTTCACTTTGAATATTGCCACGTGCCATTTACCTTGATCCAGACACGCTTTGCACGCTTCCATGTGCCACCAACCTTGATCCACACACTGCCTGTTTTCCATGCGTTTGAAACCTTCAGATCCATTCCACCAGTTATGTATAAAGTGTTCGATACTTTCCAGCCTGATGCATTCGATCCATTCAGCGCACGCACACGATACTGAACAGCGCAGCCTGCACCATTTACACCAATATCAGTGGAAGTGAAGCTGTCAGTGGTGCTTGTTATGGAAGCAGCTACAGATTTAAATGCCTTCCATCCACTGTTTCCACGTGAATACTGCAGTTCATAACCTGTGACAGTTCCAGAAGGTTTTGACCATGACAGATTGATAGTGTCACCAAGTCCAACATAATTGCCATAACCTGCAGTGATATTGAATGTGGAAATGGCAGAAGGTGTTGTGCTGATCTTTGTAAGTGCCACAGTAAATCCTTGATAATCAGATGAAAGCACGCTGCCCAAACTGATCTTTGCTTTCACGTTCACTGATTTAGATCCATCACTGTTGTGCTTGATCGTCATTTTCTTGTTGAACAGCACAATGCCTGCATTGGTGATCTTCTGACTGCTGGTGACAGCTTGTGTGTACTGCGTGCCATCAACTGTCACATACACTGTGCCAGTTCCATACGTTTCATAACCTGTGTTAGTACGCCAGAACTTAACCTGCACAGTGATGTCACTGCTGTTGTTGGTGGTGTTCACATTGGATTCAGTGACAGTGATGTTATATTTCACACGATCATTTGATGTGCTTAAATTGCTTGAAACTGCCATGATTCCACCACCTTAATACTGAATATAGATATCACCATTAGAACCACCAGAAGGTGCAGCTGTGCCACTGGTAATGGCCTTCTGGTGTCCAGACAGCAGGCCTGTTTTCTGTAAAATAACCTGTACAGCTGATTCAGCACCATCCTGACAGTTCACCCAAAATTCAATGGTGGTATCACCTGCGATCACCATTCTTTCTGCTGCACCTGATCCAGCTGCAGGTTCAAGCAGTTTGGCTGCTTCACCAGATCCAATTACAACAATGCCACCATCACCGATTGAAATGCCAGATCCATTTGCATCACCACTGATGAACCGGATGATATCACCAATTCTTGTGCCTGAATTGAAACCAATGTTTCCAGTCATGTTCCCACCAGCAAGCGCAAGAACATCATCTGAAACATCTTTCAGGCTTTTATCTTCACCAATAACAAAAAATTTCATATCATCACCAATTTTCACTTTCCATGTGTTGTTTCTTCAGTTCCAGTTCCTGCTTCTTCAGCTTCAGTGTGGCAGGATCATGTGTCCATTCTGTTTCTTTATCCCAATGCTTCAAAAGGATCATTGCAGATGCAGGATCTGGCGCAGAATACTTTTCATATACTTCTGTTTTGACCAATTCAGGATTTTCCATTTTATCAGCATCAAAACCACAATCTTCAAGAAACTGCTTCATTTCCTTTGGCAGTTTCATTCTTTCAGTAACTGTTTTCTTTTCAGTGTACTGGAATCCAGTTGCACGTTTGAACAGTGCTGCTTTGATTTCCTGAACAGCTGTGATCCTGCCATTTTTAAAAAGTTCATTTAAGTCATTAAATTGACTTTTGTATTTGCATAAAACCTTTGGATTTATACCAAGATTTAGTGCAATTTCCTTGTCAGTTGCACCTGCTTTCAGCCATTCTTTTATTTCTGCAAAACGTGGTTTTACATTGCTTTCATACTTTGAAGGCCTGCCACTTTTCATTTCACATCACTTCTGTTCTTATATGCTTGATCACACTGTTGCTAACCAATCCATGATCACCTTCCAATCAGCTTCATCAACAAGACCATCCTGAATCAGTCCATACTTCTTTTCAAATGCCATCAGCTTTTCTTCTGTTTCAGTGCCAAAATCACCATCCACTTTAGCACCAATGACCATCTGCACCAGCCTGACTGCATTGCAGTTTGCGCCAATGCGCAGCAGTGGAAGATTGGCACAGGTGGAAATGTAACCATAGATCTTGTCAACCTGAACACCACCAGTGGTGATCTGCGCTGATTTCACATATGCCTGCCACTGATCCTTGTTGCCATAGAACACATCACAATCAAGGTTTCCGCTGTATCCAGTCAGCCTGCCTGCGCTTGTCCACTGCCACATCATATAAAATGACCACCACTTCACAACCGGTTTTTTTCCTGCTGTTGACATGTCATAATTGCGATCAGTGTTATAATCACGGTATTTTGCCACCCACAGGCCATAACCAGCATCAGCAACAGCTTTCCAGTTGTAAGCATTCACAACTGATTCTGACATGTAAATGACCGGTTTCACGCCAGTCTTTTTGTACACCAGATCAAGCCATTCCTTTGCCCATGCAACATTCTTCTTTCCTGAAGATTCCCAATCAAGCACAGGAATTGCTGCGCCAAAATAACCACTGGTGTTTTTGCAGAAAAATTCTGCTTCAGCTTTTGCGCTGTTCAGTTCAGGCCTTGCGAAATGATAAAAGCCAAGTGAAGCACCGGCCTTCTTTGCGATCTGATAGAACTTATCACAATACTTGTCTACAAATGTAAGGCCTTCAGAAGCTTTCACGATCACAAAATCAGTTTTTGTTTCCTTCAGCACCTTTTCCAGATCCATTCCTGACTGGTGATTACTGATATCAATACCATTCATGTTCATGCTGATCATCCTTTCAAGATGTTTACAATCTCATTCACGTACTTCTGCACACTTGCTGGCGCATATCCTGCATCAAGCAGCGCAGTGATCCTTGAATTTTCAGTGCCATAGTTGCCACGCAGAACACCCATCACAGAAGCTAAATTTGCCTGTTTAAGCGTGTTTTTTCCCTTGTATGCACATTTATATGTGATGTGCTGTGTTCCCTTGTAAATGACCATTTTGCCACTGAAAGCAACCATGTTCAGATCACCAATGCAGTTGAAGAATTTCATACCTGCATTAATGGCATCTTCACGACCAGTCATCAGGAAATCTGTGTAGTTACCTGAAATGTCATTATCCCAATAGTACAGACAACCATTTTTATAAAGCCACACGCACATCTGTGACGGTTTCTGATCATCACCTGACATGTCATTGCCATGATGACCACCCTTAACAAGAACAGGATGCAGATCATAACGATCAGCACACCACATTCCAGCATCACCAGTTGTCAGGTATCGCAATTCTGGAAACCAAAAACACAATGATCCATCATTGATATATGCATCTGAATTGCCATGGTATGAAGGCTGGTCACGATACACATCAAACTTGATTTCACCAAATTCCAGATGATCACCATTCTTCAGGAACTTTACAGGAATTCTGCGCTGATTTGCTTCATTGATGATCTTTTTCATGTTCATTTTTTCACCAGCAACATCACCTGACACATTGCCAAGTGAATCAGGATCATACATATATAAAGCAGCTGGTGTGAAGTAATGATCATTGATGATCTTCCTGATTCCACAGTAGTGATCATAGTGCGCATGACTGATGAACAATACAGGATCTTTCACCTGCAGCTTTTTCAGCCTTTCCAGAAGTCTGGTTGTACCTATGCCACAGTAGCCATCAATCACAAGATGGTTTTTCCCATCATCAATGACTGTACAGTCACCCCATCGTGGTGGATCAGGATCATTCTTTTTAAAGCCTATAATATTAAATCTGATCATTCTTATTTTCCTACTTTTAATTTGTCAATATCTTCTTTCATGCGTGTGATCGTACCATTACCACCTAATGCTTTATATGCCTTGTACATACTATCAAAGTTCGCATAAACATAAGGTGGTATGTTATCACCAGCCATGTATTTATCATGGTATTCAATGATCTGGATCTTCAGCAGCTGCAGAACACCATTGCACAGTGCTTCAGATTTTTCATGATCTTCTTTCTTTTTTTCATTGCGCAGCTTGTCATTTTCATCAATCAACCTTTTGATGATGTACACCAGAATACCTGATACGATTGACAGAACTGCTGATATTACATAGTTCATACTTTTTCAACCTCTGGTATTCCTGCAACTGATGTTAAAAGAGAAACAACACCTGACAGCACTGCTGCAGATCCAACTGCCATCCAATCAACATCAGTAATTCCAACTGCATTTGTTCCGATCAAAGCAACTGCTGTTTGCGCAACTGTCTTGATTGCACGCACACCAGCAGCCTTGAACCACCTGATCCAGTAATTTTTGTTATCCAACCTGATTCACCACCTTTCACAAAACATGTCATCACACTAATTATCACGCATTCAAAACGTGCTTAACATTCCCACCAATGCAACTAAAAAAGCATCCTGAAAACAGGATGCTTTTGTTTATGGCCTTGTGAACAGCTGCACCCATTCAGTGCCATATTGACCACCACGATAAAACCCAACACCAAGCTGTGTATAATTCTTGTTCAGGATATTCTGCCTGTGACCACTTGAATTCATCCAGCTGTTCATAACTTCTTCTGCTGTTTTCTGTCCAGCAGCTATGTTTTCACCTGCAGCAGTGTATGAAACGCCAAACTTCTTCAGCATGTCAAAAGGTGATCCATATGTTGGTGATTCATGACTGAAATAATTCTTGTCAGCCATATCTTTGGCTTTAATGTATGCAATGTTAGACAGCTGATCTGACAGTGTAAATGCAGGAACACCGGCCTTTGATCTTTCCTGATTTACAAGCTTCAGGATTGCTTCAGCCTGTGTCATTTCAGCCTGTCTTCCTTCAGATCCAGTGCCTGCGCTATCACCTGCAGCAGGTTCTTGTGTGGAAGTTCCAGCAGATCCATCAGGCAGTTCCACTTCATCCTTTGGATGGATCATGTGTGGATTCCTGAAGTGTTTATTTAAAATCAGCACCTTTGTAAAAGGCACTTTATATCTTTTGGCAATGCGCCACATACTGTCACCACGCTGAACATCACAGTGTTGTGCAGAAGCTGGCATTGCCACACCAGTGGCAATAGTAATAAAGGCAGCTAATGATATTATTATCTTTTTCATGGTCTTATTATGTCCAAAAATAAAAAATCTGCGCATCTTTTTCAAAATGCGCAGTGAGATAAAAAACATGAATAATCCATAATTCAATGTATGAAGATCTGTAAGATTGGTGACAATAAATAATGTCATACGAAGTCATAAACTCCTTTAAATCTACTTCCTATCAAGAAAAAGACCACCTGTGAAGGTGGTCTTTCTTGTTATTTCTGCAGATCCTTTCTGATCAGATCTTTGATGTATCCTTGTTTGTTCTGCACAGCTTCCAGTGCCTTGATAATATCTGCATCTGTCTTGATATTAAGGTTCAGCTTCAGCTGCTTCACATTGGCCTTGTTATACTTCACTGTTGCTGCACTGTGTGCTTTTCTCTTTTCATCCATTGTGTTCATTCCTTTCTTCAATTATCACTTCTTCAATAATGTGGCTGCTTTCATCCAGCTGATCATGATATGTGTTCACTGCCTTGCAGATCTGTCCATTCCAAATGTATCTGCTTACTGAATCCACTTTATCAAAGTGTGTATCATGCTTCATCCACTTTCTGTGGTATCTGACACTGGCAGCTTTTTCAGCTGCCAGTGCCTGTTCAATCTGATCCACTGCCTTGATCCACTTCATTGTGTTCACCCCATTTTTAAAAAAATCCGTTTCTATCTTTGTTAATTGACTGTTGTAATCTGAACATTGATAATGCTCTGCTTTTTGTAATTGCACCAAAGTTTTTCACAAAATAATCAAATTCTCTTCTATCCCAACATTCAACAAATGTGTCACCACCTTTTATATAATATTTCTGTGCGTATTCAATGAATTCTTCATAATTTAATTCTTTTGCCATTGTAAATCCTTTCTGGCAGTTTAACCTTTTCACTGTCAAGGTACTTTGTTGTTCACAGAATTCTTTTGTGCCAATTCCTTAACTTAAATAGTTCAAAAACTCTTGCGTTTGCTTCATTCTTGTCTGTATAGAGATCATCCCATGCATGACCATTGCTATAAAAATTTCTTACAAGATATTCGTTGCCATTGGTGTAGCAGTCAATGTTCAATACTCTTTCACCTTTTGAAAAACACTTGTATGCTGCCACTAAATGAAATCCATGTTCCCTTAATCCGTAACTAGAAAGATGCATCATCATGTTCATACCTTCCTTTCATCCAAAAATATTGAAACCATGTGACATCTTCCAGTTGTAATCAGGTGTAAAATCATACACATTCAAATCATGCTTCATTTCTTCATTCCTGACAGATTTGAAAAGAACACCTTTGTAATAAACATCTGTCATGCCACTTTCACATGTGTCATAAGAAACTTTGAAATCAGATCCCAACACTTCCTGAAGCTTTCTTGACCATTTGATTTCTTCCTGTCTTTTTGCCATTGCTTGAATATTCATATTTACCACCTTTCTAAAAATGCCGTTTTTGTTTTAATTATATCAGTGTACACTGATAATTGCAAGCTTTTTCCAACAGGTTTGATGTGTTAAATCAAAAATTTTAACACGTTCAATGCGTTAAAAATGCGTTAAAAAATCCACCTGCTTTTACACAGGTGGATCTTCATCAGTCATCTTCAAGTACATATATCCAGCCATTTTGCAATGGTTTTATTCGTTCAAAATCTTTTACAATGATTTGTTCATTATCTTCAATACAGTTAATTTCACAATCATCATAATGTGTACGTGCTACTGGATAATGCATTTCACCATCAAATTCTTTTTCTGCTAGTTTAAACGCATCATCTTCTGTTTCAGCTTCCACACTATATGTGTAATACTGTGTAAATGTAATTTCCCATCTTGCCATTTGCATTCCTTTCTTTAATCTTCATCATCAATATCAACTGAATGATATCTGCTTTTATAGCCTTGCTTCTTTGCGTGTGATATTGCTGATATGATCGCATTGGAACTTAATCCAACATGCCTGCCTAATTCACCGGCACTGTCAGCCACAAACAATGGCAGTTCATATTCATCAAATGTCACCAGCAACCACAGCTTTTTCTTCATGCGCCCACTTCCAGATATCTGACATACTGCAGGCAGTACCCAAAACTGATTCTGCCACATCAAGTGCTTCTAATCTTTTCAACACATCACCTTCTGTATCATTCCTGATCACTTCTTTTGCTTCTCGTTCTGTCATGATTACACCTTCTGTTCCACGCCTTCACAGCTTCTTCTGGTGGATTGATGCCAGTCAAATCTGTGTTTTTGTAAAGATATTCATTGGTTCTTGCAAAACATCGTGTACATCTAACATAAGTGCTAATTGGCACATCCTTTGTTTCAAGTTCATAATATGTTGTTCTGATTTCTGCTTTTCCACCACAGAATGGACAATGTTTCAATTCATTCATGATCATTTCACCTTCACACCGGTTGTCCAATTACTGTATGCATATGGGCCTATGCTATAATAGATTGCCCTTACCCTTACATATTTGCCTTTATTAGGAACATACAGCCTTTTCTGTATTCTGTATTTGCACCTAAGATATGAAATCAGGTTCTGTGTAACAGTCAGTTTCTGTTTTCTGCTTTTTACCTGCATTTTTCGGAAAGAGATTTTATAACCACCATACCAAATGGTTCTGACAGCATACAGTTTCCCTTTTTCCACCACATGATCATAATCAATGATCATACAACCATGGTTATCTACATTTCTGAAGAATTTGCATTTGGCATTCTTGAAATCTGGTTGATCTGACCACTGCACCTGATACATGAATGCGCAGGATACTGTGTCAATGTTCACCACCATTGATGATTTTTGGCCTTGTACAGAAAGGATCACCGGCTGGAATGCAATGATCTGATCATTCTGTTTCAATTCGCTTGCCTGTACAGGAACAGAACACATCAGAATAAGTGCCATCAATACGCAAATCATTTTCTTCATTTTGATTCCCTTTCATTCAAAAATCTTGCAAATTCTTCAGCCCATCTTTCACAATCAAAAGTGCCTTTTCTTTCACCAGTTTCTTTGTGTTCAACATAGTATTCCAGAACACCATGAACCATTTCACATGTCACTGTCCACATGATTATCACCTCTTGTACCAACATTGAATAATGCGCCAATCATAAAACCAAACATTGCACCACACATCAAACCAATAAGAAACAATTTCATGCTTCACTTCCTTTCATCACTTAATCCAAGCAGCCAATCAGCACTGACATCATATGCTTTGCAGATCTTGATGATTTGCTCTGAATGCGGATATCTATACAGTGTAAGCCACTTTTGAAATGATTTTTCATCAATGCCAGTGTCTATTTCCATCTGCCTGTTTGTCATTGCGTACTCTTTTTTCAGGATCATCAAGCGTTTGCCAACAATGGTTTTTGGTCTTTTCGTTTGCTTTCTGCCCATTTCATTTTTTCATCTGGTTTACTGATATTCCAACAATACCAGCACTTTCACCACTGCTTGTTGCTTTAAAATATGCACCATCAATCTGTGGATACATAAATTCAAACATCATATAATTTGCAGCATCACACAGGTATTCTGTGTTACCAGTGCTTTTGTATTTAGCAATACATTTTTCTGCAGAACCTAAAGCATCAACAAGTTTTTCACCAAAATTTATTTTCACAGATCCATATTTGTAATAGCTTGTTTTAACTCTGTTCTTCCTGTATTCATCAAACACTTCACTGTATTCATCACACATAAAATCTTTCACTGTTTCATTTCTCCAAAATCTCTTTCAGTACATCTTCAGGGAACAGTTCACTGGCAAGGATCTTCACCAGCTTGTTTCTTTTCTTGCTGATGTTCTGATATTTGCAATCATAGATTTCACTGATTTCTGCAATCGTCATTCCATCAAAGTATCTGGAAGGAATCACGCCATAGTAATCATCAGATTCAATCTTTGCCAGTGCCTGATCAATCCTGATCCTTTCTGGATTATCTTCTGGTAACTTTGGATACAGGTAAAGCAGTTCTTCAGTTTTCTTGAAACTGTTGCTGAACACATATGTGATCCTGCCAGCATCCTTCAGTTTCTTTACAGTTTTCTGTGCAGCAGCTTCTGCCACCTGATCAATGATTTCTTTTGTGATTTCCATTTTTAACACCAAACCTTGTCAACCATCGTTTCAGCTTGTCATAAAATATATTGGTGCATCTTTCATTGTCATACCACTTTGCACATGCCAGAACTTCAATACACAGTTCAACATCAGCAATTTCTTCATGGATATCCTTCACACACTGCAGTATTGTTGTTGGTGTAGGATTTTCACCACGCTGCTTTCTTGCCAGCTTCAAGCACGCATGTGCAAGTTCTGTGCATTCTTCTGCCAGCAGTTCAAGGCAGGCAGCTTCACCTGTTTTCTTGTATAATTCCCTATATTGATTTAGTGCCATCTGTTTCTTTCCTCACAAATATTTTTGTTGGTTTTCCATTCACACGCACTGTTTTGATGTCATAACCAAAGTGATCTTTCACCTGCTTGCTGAATTCCACATGTGATATTGGTTTCATTGCATTTTCAAAACAGAAATGATCATATAATCTGTAACACTTTCGTGTTGGTTCATGTTCCATTCCATCACCAACATCTTCAAAGAAAGTGATGATTGGATTCAATGCTTCCTGATATTCTGCCAATTCATTATCAGTTGCTGATGAAGTGGTGAATGAATTGTTTGCAAGAACACGCTTCAAGCCTTCAATGCCAATCTTCACAAGGTATTCCATACATTCTTCACTGCGCAGCTGATACTTTATGAATGGTGAAAAACCAGCCGTGTTCTTGTTGAAACTTGCATTGAAAGGTACAATGATCAGCCTGTCAATGATTGCATCAGAATCCCTTCCACGTCCTAATCTAGGAATTGTATTGCCACTAAAGATCAGCTTGCAGTATGGATTGAATTCAATTGGTGCTGCAAACTTTACATTGGCATTCATACGATCACCAGAAACGATCTTTTTAAAAATTCCTGCTGATGGTATGAATTCATCTTCAATGTCATCACCAAGGTTTGCAAGCTTTCCAAACAGGCCTGCTGCTTTGTATTCATGTGACAGATCATGAAGATCCAGCGAACTTATATTATCTTCACCAAGCAGGTGTGCCAGCATATCAAGAAAGGTGCTTTTGCCATTGTGCCTTTTCCCTTTCAGCATGAATGCTTTGCGCAGTTCATTCCTTCTGTAAAAGGTGTAACCAATTACTTCTTCAATCAGCATCCTGATCTGCTGATCATTGCAGGCAAGGCTGTTCAGAACATGATCAACTGCTTCATTGTATGCATCTGTGTTATAGTTCCAGTTGATCTTGTTGGTCATGATCCTGTCTTTGCTGAATTCTTCAAGCGTATCTGCAGCAACATCATAAATGCCATTTTTGAAAGCAATATAGTTTGCACTGCACACAGGTGTGTTTCTGTCAACATACGCATTCAGGAAAGAAAGAACTTCTTTTCTTTGGTTCTGTTTCAGATTCTTGATGTGCCTGATCATCAAACCATCCAGATTAGCAGGAACATACACACCATCTTTGTAATAATGCAGAACACCACCAATTTTGATGATATTGTATTCACTGATCAGAAATTGCCCAAACTGATCATGTAGAAATGTTTTACCGTTATAAAAAACTGGTTTCTGAAATGCATCATCACGCAGCACAGTTTCCAGTTCTTTTTCTTCCAGTGGTTTCTTCATCACATATTTATTGATGATCCTGATACATTCCCTAGCATCATCTTTTGAAAGTCCAGCTGACTGCAGTTTCAGGATGTATGTGAAAAGTTTCTGGTTTCTTCCATCACCTTCTTCCATATCCAAAAAATCAATCTTGCCTTTAACAGGCAATAACCACATTGGTACAGGTTCATAATCTTCATCAGGATAAATGTCATAAATGATTGAACGTTCTTTATCTTTAAATTTCAGAATACTGTATGATGTTCTGCTGCCAAGCTTCACATCTGATTTCAGCCCACATGCCAGCGTGCATCCTGTCTTGTTGTGTTCGATCCTGCCATCATTCAGGAACAAAAAATGCTTTCCACGTGTGGTTTCATAAATTCTGCATGAAAGCTGTTTATCTTCCACGATTTGCATTAATATTTCCGATAGCTTCAGATCATCCACATCAATCAGCACTGTGTTATCATTCAGTATTCCAGCATATTCAGAACACTTTTGTGCATCACGCAGGTTCAGCAGTTCATCAGATGATTTCCCTTTGAAAGGCATGACACATTGCTTGTTCTTTGTCTGTACATATCCCTTAAATAGTTGATACATCTGTTACACTCCAAATGCTTCAAGCCTTTTCTTTGCTAGATCCACATACCATTGTTTATCCAGATCAGGTGGTGCAAGCAGATCATTAATGTATTCATTCCAGATGAAACAGTGTTCAGGTGTGTTAGCAAACTTTTCAATGGATTCATTGCCATTCTTCATCTTCACTTTGCCAATGTAAGTATCAAAAGGAACTGCACTTGCAAATACTCTGAATGTTTTATCTTGCAGTTTCTTTCCATTGTGCCATGCACATAGGTACTTGCTTGACACCTTCACAATCTTCTGGAACTGTTTCAACTCTTTGCATTCTCTGATTGTTTCTTCAACTGGTGTACCATGCACCATGTATTCAACCAAAGCTTTGTTCACTATTGGCAGATCATAATCAAGATCATTCAATTCCTTCAGCCATGCACCTTTTCTTTCAATCTTGCCATCCTCAAACTTGAACAGGTAATTGTTCACATCCTTCTGGAAGATCTCTGTTATCACATCAAAACCAAGTGACATGCCTGTGCGCTGTTCCCATTCATAACAGATATCATCAACAGCATCAAACCATGCTTTCACACTTATATCTGATCTTTCAAATCTTTCTGGCATTGCAATGATCAATCCATCTGTATTTGATTGGATCAAATCAATGTGTCCTTCAAGTTTCTGCAGCAGATCACACAACAAAAGCATCCCATTTACGCATACATTATTGGCCTGCCTAGGATCATAAGCAGAAGAAGATGGATCTTTACAAATTCCATATGTGGAATTCAAAATGATCTTATATGGTGCTTGTTCTGCTTTTTTACCAGCCTTTTTTAATGCCACACGTGTATCATATATCTGTTTGTAAACAGCTTTATCCTTCACGTTTCTTGAAAGCATGTCATATCTGATCATGATGGATGGATAAAATGAAGTTACATCAACATGCAGCAGCAAACCTTTTCTGTGAATTGCCTGATCTGGCGCACCATGAATGCCACCCCAACCAAACACATGTGGAACACCACAAATATCTGTTGTCAAACTGTTGGAATAGTCATGATTGGCAGGATCTTTGAACCAGTCCATGATGTATGCATATTTCCCAAGTTTCAAAGTATCAACAAACTGAAGATCCCATTCATCCATCCAATCTTTCCTGCTGCAGCCAAGTGCCAATGCAGAAAGCTGTGCCTGTGTTTTACTGATGTTATTCAATCCAAGGTTGAATGTTTTCAGCAAGTTCATGTGTGCATCAAAATTTGCTTTTGTGCGCATGAAAACTTCCATTGTTTGTTCAACATCATGATTGCAGTATTTTACTGTTTGCTGCAGTTCTTTTTCAGTCAGCTTTCTATCAATATCAAATGGTACTGATGTTTCACGAACATCATTTCCCATAAAACCCTCAAGCTGCTTCAAGCTGTAAAACTTGTTCATGCAGTCATAGTTGTACAATGGAATTCTGTTGAACATGCTGCTGAATTCCCAACCTTTTCTGCCTTTCAAGATGATCCAATCATTGACTTCCTTTGGATCAAAACCAAGCAGAATGGCCTTCAGGATATACTGATCATATGATCTGCTGTTGTAACCGATCCAGATCTGCTGTTTGTGTTCATCATAGTATTGTTTCAGCTTTTCTGGATCATTGATGATCACAGTTTTCTTTTGTTCAATCGGATTGATTGCAACCATCAACCAATCATGTTTGAATACTTCAAAATCATAAAAGTTCAGCAGATTCATCACCTTCTTTCTGCTTCATGTATTCCCAATAATCAACTTCAATTGTCATCCATTTGCGCTTGCATTTTGTGCATTCACATCTTCTGACAACAGAACCATCCTTTTTCAGCCTGCTGTCATATATGCGCCTGCGTGCGCCACAATTCTTGCAGTATTTCATTGGATATCCTCACAAGACAAGGCCACACAAGCATGTGGCCTTGTCCACTCTTGATCAGTCATATACTTCAACAACTTCCAATCTGGAATAGTCACCATCTTTTTCTTTGCTGATATCAAACGTGATGCCTGAACTTTCAGCTTCTTCTGCCAGATCCAGCAGCAGATCATTGAAATCTGCATAATCACCATCAAAATCAACTTCTGAATCATCAAAGATCTGCAGGCTGCGCAGGAATTCCAAACCTTTGTGCATTGAAAATGCGCTGCCAGAATCGGATCTGCAAAACACCTGATTGTAAAACAGGCACTGCTTTTTGTGGCTGCCTTCAATGATCCTGAACATTCCTTTGATCAGTGGTTTGTGCTTCTGACTTTCACCAAGTTCCAGCTTTTCCAGCTTGCAGTGATATGTACCATCAGGAAGTTCTTCAAAATCACCACTGTTTTCTGCAGCCTTCTTCAGATCTTCAACAGCTTGCTTTCCACCAAAAGCTTCAGTCCACTTACTAAAATCAATTGCCATTGTCATTCCTCACTTTCTTTTTCTACTTCACACAGAAAAACTGCATATCCGCTGTTGTTTTCATACAGCTGTGGCACTACTACCTGAATAACTTTGTGCTTTTTCAATTCAGGACCAGCAATCAATCTGAAACATGTGTCAGTATCCTTTGATCTTTTAATCACATCCATAATAATCACGCTTTCTGATCAGACAAAAGGTAATTCATCATTTTCCAGATCATCAGGAATGTTCATGAATCCATCAAGTTCTTTCTGTTCTTCAGCCTTCACTTCTTCATGCTTTTTCCTTCTGCGCTTCCTGCCTTCTGCAGGCTGTTCTGCTGCAACTTCTTCTTTCTTTTCTTCTGCAGGTGCTTCTTCAGCCTTTTCTTCTTTGTTTTCGCCATTCCTTGTTTTCCTTCTTAACCTTTTAGGTTCTTCTTTCACTGCATCTGCAACAACCTGTTCAGCTTCCTTCTGCAGCCTTTCCTGCTTCTGATCAGTGGTTTCTGCAGGTGCATCAGTTGTTGCTGCAGATCTTCTTCTGCGCTTGCCTTCTGCAGCTTCTTTTGTCACTTCAGGTTTTGCAACTGCCTGATCCATCTGCTTCACTTCTTCATCAGATGCAGATCCTGCAAATTCATAGTAGTTCCTGATCTTCTGATCCACATACCACAGATCATTGTCAATGGCATATGCAGGAAACATATCTGCAGGTGATTTCACAGTGTCCTTGCCATTGTTCTGTGTCAGGAAAGTGTACTGACCATCTGAAACATTGGTTTTCAGTACAATGGTGGAAAGTCCTTCAAGGCAGATCTTTTCATCCAGAAGCTTGCCAATGGTCTTGATCTTTTCATTGCCTTCATCATCACGATCAGTGTGACACATGATGTATACAATCACATCTTCAGGCAGTTCACGCACCTTCATTGCAATGTCCCAAGCGTGCCTTGCAATTTCTGTGAACTTGTCATAACCTTTTTCAGCAGATCTGCGCATGAATTCATTTGACATCACATACTGGTAATCATCCACCACGATTGATTTATAATCTTTGGCGTAAATCTCCAGTGCCTTCAGGATCTTTGCACTGCTGTCTGTTGGTGTCTGTTCAATTGCAGCAGATCCTCTGAATGGCAATATCTTTCCCTGTACATTGATTACTGCAATCTTGTCTTTCGGAAAATTGCGCAGGCTGTAGCTTTTGCCTGTTCCAGAACGTCCTAAAATATAAACTAACTGACCCATGTTTCAATCTCCCTTCATACAAATATCAATGCTGCTAATCTTGTCCACCTGTGTTCCAGTAATGTGAATGTTGATACCTTCAGGCACATATTCCTTCACTTCAGGTTCTGAAGCTTCTGCAATCAAAGGTACTGCATACATACCTTCAAATTTTTCATCACCCATGCTTCACCTGTCCTTTCTTTTTCTGTACTTGTATAAAATGATCAGTGCAACCATGCAGATCACGATCACCAGAAACATCTTCATGATTTCTTCACTTCCTTCAAGACTTCCAGTGTTGCATCAACAATTCCAGACACATACCAGATGCCTTCTTTTTCACTGTTTTCACTCAATGCCCAATCTTCAAGTGCTTCTTTGATCTTGCTAAATGCAGCTTTATAAATGTTCAATTCATCCATTTATTTGATCCTCAAACTTTCGCCACGTTCACCCAGATGCGCATACTTGCAACTGCCTTCTTTTTCGATCAGCTGCCTGATTGCATCCAGATCTGCTTCTTCCTTGATACGCACCAGATCATCTGGCAGTTCACTTGTATCCTCTACATCAAGGATCACTGGTGCTTTTCCACCATTCTTCTGAATGTTGAAACTGAACAGCTGTGTTTTGATCTTCTTCTTACCAATGGCAATCATGGATTCCTGCAGGTTTTCTTTCAGCATTTTGATGCTGGATTCTTTACGGTTCTTCCAGATCCGCAGCCTTTCCATTTCAGCAGTGATTCCAAGCAGATCACTTTCAAGGTTCTTGATCATCTTTGCATAATTATCTGCTTTTACTTCAATTTCACCTTCAACAGCTTCCATTGTGTCCTTGATCACATCTGTTTCAGCTTCAGGATCTTCAAGCATCTGCTGCAACAGCAGAAACTGTCCAGTCAATTCATATAAAGATGCATTCATGAGCAAATCCCCTTCCCATAGTAATAAACATGATCACGCCAGTGTTTGCTGAAATAACTACCATTCTGCTTTTTGTCTTTGCAGATCTGCACCATACCTTTCTTTTTCATCTGATTTTTGGCAACTGTCCTTGCCAGCTTTCTAATTGCATTCATCCCAAAAATCCTTTCTATCAAATAGTCTCTGATAACTCAAAGCTGTATAATGTAACATATTTTTCAGCAATTGGATCAGGTTCTTAAATTCTTCAAACTGGTGTGGATACAACACAATTGCAATTCCATATGCCTTCCTGATCTGCCTG
>JAEIGA010004844.1_pt1 | contig 20712 bp, 25 predicted proteins | sample 9270691 | NCBI WGS metagenome assembly JAEIGA01 (sample SAMN17057246, study PRJNA624740) | gut metagenome | biome: biome; isolation source: fecal sample | host: Bos grunniens | place: China: Xizang | collected 2019 | reverse complement strand
TATTAATAATGCTTATTTAGCAACTAAAATTAAGGCTAATTATTTTTTAGAAAAGCCAATAGATAAAGAGGATTTCTTACATATTTTAAAAAAGATTAAACATAGAATTCAAGATGATACAATAATTATTAAAATATCAACAGGCGAAAGACGAGTTAGAATTAATATGTTAAACTATGTAAATATCGTAAAAAGATGTTTATGCTATCATTTGTCTGATGGAACTATGTTCGATGGTTAGGTATTACGAACTTCATTTGAAAAAGCAATTTCGCCATTATAGTTTCATAAATCGGGAGCATTTTTATTTTTGGCCCCAAGTTTACTAATCAATGTAAGTGAGATTAAAATATTAAATAGTGATAATGTTGTTTTTGAAAATGATGATGTATTGTATTTTCCTAAAAAAGCATATGATATAGTTAGAGAAGCTTGGTTAAAATATAATAGAATAACTGAAGAATAAACAAAAAAAATAACCCCTTATACATTTCTGTATAAGGGGTTTTTATTATTTTATTCAGCTTCAAGCCAATACACATTATATTCTTTTTCTAATCTAGAATAATCTTCAGTTAACTGTCTTAATAATAATTCTAATTCAGCATATTTAGGATTTTCTTCAGAATCAAATTGACCATTTTCTAAAAAGTCTGTAGGATTAATTGACATACCATGTAAAATTTTACTGGTCGCTGGTTTGGTATTTAAATTATAATATACCTGTTTACCATCTTCGCTCATTTTATAAAAATGGAAAGCAAATTCAATTTTACCTGCCGCTTTAGTAGCGGGACCGCAAATAGGCCAAGGGATATATAATATGTCATGGTTTGTTTCTTTGATAACTTTTGGTATAGTTACACAAATATGCTCTTCCTTATTAGCATTTCTGTATTGAATCCAACAAGTTGAACCATATAAATCAAAGTTATCATAGAATCTATCCGCTTTAAACCAAATAATTTCAGAGTTATGGTCTTCTAAAACACTTAAAAACTCTGGTGCTTGAACCTCTCTAGTATCTAAATTAATTTCATAGATTGGTTCGTCATGAGGAATGGCTATACAAGCACTCACATTATTTGGATCATTAATTACATAATATAGACTTTCATACTCTTTTGGAGAAGTAATCATATTTTATCCCTCCTCTTAAAGTATTAAACGCCTGTTACAACAAACATTTTGTCTGGATCAGGAACAGTAGTAGCTTCAGAAGATACACCATTACGTTTTGTAGATACAATTGCGTAATAACGGCCTTCAATATCCTCATTATTCTGTTCAAAAATAGAAGCAAAAATTTCGTCAGTAGGATTAAATTCAGAAATTCTATTAGAAATAAATTCTTTATAGATTACTAAATCTTCTTTTTTCTTGTCGCCTCTCCATAATTTCCAAGTAACTTCATATTCATCAAATTTGATGCTTTCGCCCATTTCCACAGAAAGAACATCATTGCCTTCCATTAAGTCAGTTACACTTACAAGTTTAGCACCTTGATAATTTTTACTCATATCAGGTACTTTAGGAGCTTCTGTTACTCTATATTCAATAGAATTTTCACTAATAGTTCTTGTATTTCTTGTTCTTGTAATTTTAACCATATACAAGCCTTCATCGCTTGCTACATAAGCTTTTTCAGTTCCAGTTTCAATTTCTTGGAAATTTTCCATAGCATTGAAATTATTTTCATTTGCTAATTCAATTCTAGCAAAAGTGGTATCAATTACATTCATATTGTCATCATACCATTCAATGATATATCTATATCCAATAAATTCTCCTTCGCCTTTACCTGTAGACCAAGCTTTCCAAGCATTGTTAGAATATCCAGCAATATGAATCCAGAAATTAAAATACTCTTTATCTTTTTCTACGCCATAGCCAGCTTTATTTTTTAAAGTTTCAATTTCTAAAGTATCATCAATTACAGGATCGGGAGTGGTAGGCTGTAAAGTATTAACTCCGTTCATTCGAAGTTTTGTTGCACCTTCTGGAGCATAACATCTCATTGTAATATAGAATCTATCTGTTGATCCACCTTCACCTACTTTTTGTTCATGGTACACACTAGGATCTGTAGGGCAAAGGATTCTTGCAGAAGATTCAGTATAACTTACTACACCACCAGTAGGTAAATCTAAGAATTTGAAATCTTCGCTAAGAAGATTGGATTCAGCGGCTTTATACCATTGATATGTTAATTCCCCAATTGCCTTTTCATCATGAGGAGGTTGAAGATTAGCAGAAGTTTCACCAATAATATGACCAAAGCTTGATTCTTTAGAATTATCAATTGCAATAGGATCAGGGCGTTTAAACATAGCAGGTTCACTAGGAGTTACAGAAATACTATTGAAAATACGGTTTTTAGCTTCAACTGTATATACACCAGCGTCTTTAACTTCAAGAACCGCTTTTGTTTCATAGAATGTAGGAATAGCTTCTACATTTGAGCCAAATGCCTGAATGAAATCATCTTTAGTAGTTCCTTCAACTTTATTCCAAACACTACGTTTATCACCATAAACATAAGTATGTCCAGGAATTAAAATAGGATAACCTTCAGCATCTTTTTCTACAGGAACGTCTTCTAATTTACTATTACCTAAGAAAATATCAGTATCTTCAATTTGATTATCTTCAGTTAATTCTCTCTTTTTCCATACATAAGAAATAGCACCTGTATCACTAGATTTGGCGACAGCATAAATTTTAAGGCTACCATCATAATGGTTATCAATATCATATTCAATAGAACCATCAAGATTTTCTACAAATACAGGAATTGCTGCTTCAAGTCCGCCTACAACTACGCTTTCTTGAATTCTTTGTAATAAGCGATCATTAGCATTATCTGCTTTATAATCATCTACTTTAATTCCAATACTAGGATGAATTGCTACTTGTGCTGTTAAAGTATTTAAACTATAAACAATTTTTTTAGATTCTTTGTCGCGCTGTAAGAATTTAACAGAGAATTTTAAATTACCAGAAGTGTTTGTAATAGCTTCAGAAATAGCCCAACCAAAAATTAAAAATCCAGGTTCACTTTCAATATCTCTAATATAAGTATCGGAAATACCTTTTTTAATTTCTCCATTAGCATCTTTTGGAGCTTCCCATTGAATATAAATATCGCAGTTATTTAAGTCAACTGCATCAAAATATCTATTAATTTTGAAGTATACGACTTCGGCAAGGTCATCGCCTTGAACTGCTACACCATTCTTTTTGAAATCAGCAGGGATATTAATTGCTCTTGTATTAGCATTAATGTTAAAATGTTCTTCATCTAAAGGTAATACTGTGAATTTTGTAGGTTTTGTAACCATAATTCCTTCTTCTTCAACAGTAATACTCTTTAATTCAGGTAACCAGTTATAATATTCTTCTAATGTGGTAATACCTAATTCGGGAACAAATCCTTTTGCGGGTTCATCTGCAATTTTAATGAACATTTTAATAGGATTCTGTTTGTCTGCTAATGCGTTAGCAAATTGTACTAATTCGCTATCTTCACTTTCTGCATCAAATTCAAAAGGAATATACCCTTTATTCGCACCAGATTGTTTGTAATAAAATTGGGTATCAGGTGAATAAGTTCTAACTTCTTTATAACCACTAAGTATATTTGATGCTTCTTCAAATAATAAATTAAAAGCATCTACATTACTAGTTTTAATAGTAGTAATCACTTAATATCATCCTTTCTTTAAGATTTAAACAAATATATTAGAAGAGCATATTTCAACCCTTCTAATATATTTATTTTTTATATTAATTAATTAATTGTCTTTGTCCGCAATCTCTTTCCAATCTTTAATAGCATCTTGTTCTACAATTATACTATAAGTTGTTTTTTCACCATTTGTAAGAATTTTTCCTTCTTTGGCTTTTAATTCATATACTTCAATATGATTAATTCCATCTAATAATATACAAGTAGTTAAAATACCATTACGACCAGAATATCTATATAATTTTCTTTTTGTCATAATAAACCTCCATTAACCTGTATAAGATCCTACTATAGTCACTCCTGAGAAACCTGCTGTACTAGCTGTTTGTTCCGCTTGTTCTTGAGTTAATCCCATAAATATTACTTCACCAGAAGTTTCATTTAAAGTGTTAGTAGCATAATTACTGAATGCAGAAGAACCAATAGATCTAACATTAGAACCAAAAATTACAGAAGTAACTGAGCCTACTGAACCATTACCTGCATTAGCAAAACAAGAAGCTCCAATCTAAGTAACTCCAGGCGCTTTAGAATTTTCTACATTACCAAAACTTTCAATTTTAACATTTGGACAATCATTAAATGTGAAAGTATTTAACATTGTTACTCCAGCAGGAATAGAAGTAATTTCCAGTCCAGGTCCACCATATCTAAATGCACTACCTCCTAAAGTTTTTAAATTTTTAGGTAAAGTAGTTAATTTTAAAGACATAGTATTTAATACTGCTGCTGAAAAAGCATACTGACCTATATTAGTAATATTATCATTTAAATTAATTTCTTCGAGTTTGGTACAATTGTGGAATCCATAAGCCTCAATACTAGTAATAGAGTTAGGCAATTCAACTTTTTTCAAAGCACTACATCCTGTAAATCCATAAGGACCAATTTTTGTATATTGTGTAGATCCCTCTAAGAAATAAATGTGTGTAATTTTAGAATTACCATTTGTCATATTACCACTTTCAAATAAAGTAACAGTTGTAATTGGATTATTTGTAGATGGATAATTCATATTAGGAATAGTAATTTTTCCTGTTAATTCAAATCTATATTCAGATTTTAATACTAAAGCATTTTTACTAGCATTATATTCAAAATAATCTGGGTTTGTAGGAACTTTTCTACAATCTTCAATTTCAAAATAAGGGAAAAGATTAATAGGTCCTTCTACTTCATAAGTATCTACATTATAGAAAGTTAAATTTTTTCCTTTTCCAGGTTCATATAATACTGTAGTCCATCCTTTAAATCCATAACGTTGATAATCCAATAATTTACTACCATCTAAATAATAATAGTTAGTAGTTTTTGCACCTGCGCTTTTAATTGTATTACCATAAGGCACATTTATAATTTCAATAATATTTTTATCCAAATCATAGAAGGTTACTTCATGAGTTCTCATTGATTCTTTGTAAACAGGATAGAATACATAGTCTTGCATTGGAATTATATCATTAAAATTGGTTGCAGTAGTCATTGCATTTAAAAGACCATCTTTATAATAATATACAATATTTTTATCATAGTCTTTATTATGTAAAATAATACTAGCTTCAGGATTGGTAGTCCAATAGCCAGTAAATGTATAATTATATTGTGCAGTTGATTCTTTATTTGGATCAGTAATTTCTAGTTTGATTGGACCTTCAGAAGAAATTAAAGTTCCTATACTAGCCCCATCTGCTTCACCATTACCCAATACTCTATAATGAATTTCGGCTGTTTCGGCATTACTAGTCATAAATTTAAGTTCAACCGCAGGATTTAATCCAGTTACTTTATCACTATATTCAATAATTAAATTAGGATAAGTTTCACAATATTTTTCATACATATCATATTCATCAATATTGCAATTTACATCAATCAAAATTGTTCCCACTAAAGAAGCCGCATGAGTTTCATTACTAGGACGAGTTTTCATTAATTTATCTACAACTTTAATTCCTGTTACCTTACCATTTTCTATTTCTAATTCATCAATAGAATTAACAACCCAACTAAATTCTGTTAAAGTGTAATTTACAATAGGTCCATTCAATACCATTTTATAAGTATGTTCATCCATTGCAGGACAATTTTTAACAGATAAATTAGTCATGGAAGTATAAATGCCTTCATCCAATGTTACATTTTCTAATTTTAATAAATTAGACATTGTTAAAGAAGAAAGAGCATTTAAATTAATTGTTTCAACTACACCACTATCAGGGAAAGTTACAGACTGTAATGTACTGCCATTAGTTAATAATTCTTTTAGCTAAGAGGCATTTGTTAAATCAGTTGCACCAATACCAGCAGCTAAGCCTGAATTTTGAACCTAAGCATACTGTAACATTTTATTAGAACCAATATCTAAAGATTTTAAATAAGGATTGTAATATCCTTCTCTATCAGATCCATATTCGATACTACGTAGTTTACCAGCATTAGCTAAATCACAATATTGAGGATATGTATCCGCTAAGCCTGAAAAGGTTTGTAACATAGCAGCACCGAAGAAATAAGAAGTAGCATCACTTGGAGAAGCCATTATTTTACCAGCGGGAATTTTATATACTTGTCCACGTTTTAATCTAGGGGATTGATGCAAATTACCACCTAATTCAATTGCTGAATAGCAATCAATGTAATAAGAGGCCTCTAAAGAAATATCTTCATTCCAACTACCTTTAGGATCGGCATTTAAACGCATATCAATTGCGCCGCCTGCGGTAAATGGTTTATCAGCCAAATATTTAGAATTTAGATAAAATTCTTGATAATTTTCGAATTGAGTACGTTGGTGAGTTTTCTTACCACCTTCAAGACGATTTAAATAAGTATTTTCATCAAGACCCAGTCTACGAGGTCTAATATATTTACGGAAATAATCATAAATCCAACATCTTTCAGGAATACGGTCTTGATGACGTGTACATTCATTTAAATAAGGCTAGGATTTCCAAGCACCTTTAACTGCTAATTGCTGATGCAAACTTTTTTGAGCGGTCGGTAATCCAGAAATAAAATTAAACCACACAGAATCACTTGCATTAAAAATTGGCATTTTTCCTACTTCACCAGTTTCCTCATCAATTACTTCTTCCATATCAAGGCATTCAATGCCGTAAGTATATACTAAATTACCAGAGTTATTATTACCATCAGAAGTGTCATTATCATAGTCTTTTGTCAAATCCCAATGAATTAAATCTTCTGAACTCCAGAAAGTATTTTTCGCAACATTATCAACCATAGTGTGACGTTGAATAAATAAATAATGGAACATAATACTATCCATTACTAAATGGTCTTCACATTCATTTAGCATTTTTGCCATACGATATTCATAAGTATCATATTCATATTTTCCTACATATTTAGTTTCTGTTATTCCCTTTAAAGTAACACCAGAGGGATTGGGAGTACCCTCATATCCAGGAGGATCGAATCCTTTAAAGGTATAAGGTCCATATTCTACGGGCGCGGGAAGAGGTTCTCCGGTATAGCCATAAGGGTGTTTTATCGGATCATAAGGATTAGGATCACAAGAAGACATCCAATCAACAAAATCTAACCAAGCTTTTTTCTATTCAGTAGAAGCAGCATCGTTACCATCTGGATATCTAAATTCATAGAATAAAGTTTCAAGATCATAAGTACTTTCATCGCTCTTAACTGTCATCCAATGTTCAGGGTCTTGGTTATTTGTTACTTCTACGCAACATGCTTTTGGATTAGTGGTATCATGGAATACTTCAGAGTTCTTTTTATCATTTCCCATATTAGCGATGGAATACATTTTATAATAAGGCTTATTAGCATATCCAGGAGTATCTAAGAAGCAGTTGGCAGCTAAGTAACTTTCTTTTTTACCATCAATTCCGCCTGTTGACAAATATTCATCAATAGGGTTATTATCTTTTATAAATACTACACCTGTTTCAAATTGCATAGTATCACGATAAGCATTACCATCGTTTTTTCGTCTATGCGCATCATGATAAGGCTAATATTCATTATACCATTCTTGGTTTACAACATTGTTGCAATTTTCACTAGAAGCTACATTAACTTTGGTACAAGCTAAGTCAATAGGCATAGCACTATCATTGATTTTCCAACCTGATACTGATTCGCCATCTTTATCAATTAAGCCCTTTTTAAATTCAGTTCTTAAATTAAATGCGGCTACACCATAAGCGGCTGAAGAAGTACCTTGAACATATACCTTTGCTCCCTCTGCTTTATAATAAGGATTGTCCAAAGTATTATAGTCACCAAATAATTCTGTATAAGTACTATCAATCTTATCTTTTTTATGTTGAGTCATACGTTCCATGTCATACATATAAATATGACACTCAGGATTTTTTTCAACTAATTTTGTATAGGAAATTTCACCTGTATTATCTAAAATGTCATTTCTGTTATAACGATCTAACATTTTTTCAGTAGAAGGCGCATCCATAATAAAGTTTTCCAAATGTTCATCTTCGGTTAATTTACGTTCATAAGCTTTCATTACATAAATATAAACATCGCATAAATCAGAACCTACAACAATATTTTTTTCTTCACCAAATGCTTGAGTAAAAGGTTCATTATAACGATAAGCTTTAACGCCTGCAGGAACACCATCCACCCAGAACATCATAAAACGATCACCATATAAATTATTTTCAGGATCAGGATCGGCTACATTAGGCCAAATTTCAGTTTCTAATTCAATATAAGAATTTTCAAAATATTGAGTTGCAAAATTAGGGAAGGTAGCACAAGAGAAAGTGGCATTTTGAGCATTTACTCTAACACCAACTTTACTAATTGGATCATAGCAACTTAAAATTGGAGCATCATAATCATAACAATTAGAAGCTTTAAAACAAAGTTTAAAGTTTTTACCTCCTGCCGCACCAGAAGTAAATTTTTCAAAAAGTTTATAATTTACTGTCATAGTGGTGCCTTGACGCACACAAATATATTTTTCAATACTTCCATCAGGCTTTTCTTCAAATTTTAAACCACCATTATCCCAGTCGAAATTGTCTGAGAAAGTAAGTGTTACGCCATTATGTTTCCAATTACGAAGTTCATTATTACTAGAAAAGCTATTAGCTTTTAATGAGAATGCTGCACCAGTTGCTTCGCTAGCATCTAATTCCAATTCATTTACAAATAAATTAAAATCTCTAGAAGCTTCATCATTATCAGTTTTAATTGTTAATTTTACAGTTCCATATTCGGCTAAAGTATAAGGCCAATAATGAAGTCCTCTATCATAATTATCGCCACCAACACGAATATCATTTACATAAAAACTAACATTACAAGTATCTACATCTGGATCATATACCATAAACGGAATATTTAAAGTATCATACTGAGTTGCTACAGTTTTATAAAAAGGCACGGTTAAAATAGTGGAGTTACCTCCAAGTATAAAAGTTAAATCGTGTCTAATTGGTTCTGTGGGCTCAGGACTTACAGGAGAAGTTAAATACATTTCACATGTATATGAACCATAAGGCAAACTTTCAATAGGATCACTATATTTTTCTTTGCCTGTATCTTTAGCTAAAATATTTTGACTGTGTTCTCTTACTTTAATTCCAAATTTATCATATAAAGCAATATGAACAGTACAATCAACACCGCCAATTGGAATGAATCTTAAACTGAAAGTATCGTCAGAATAATAAGAATCGGTAGAATATTCATAATCCCATTTTAAACTAAGATTTACCGCTTTAACATTCCAAGTTTTTGATTTAATATTATTATCATATCCGCCAGTATTCATACTAACTACTAAACTAATTTTATTAGTAGTTAAAGAAGCGTCTAAATATTCATCAACTTTAAATCTATTTACGCCAGCATAAACAGTTTCAACATATTCTTTACCATTGATTTTCCAGGTAGCAGTACCAGAATCAATGATTGGGTCACCCGCGGAGTCTTTGGCAATAATTTCATATTCAATATAATAATCAACTCCGGTAAGAGTTGTACTGCTTTGAGGGGTAATATAAACAATGTCTAAACTACCTTGAGAAGAAGTACTTCCTCCACCTGTGCCTCCACCCCCGCCACCTGAAATAGCGATTCTTTGAGTAGAAATTTCAACATCATTAAAATCTAATACTCTATAGAATCCGCCATCGGGAATATTTAAAATTAAATCATCTACTGCTGGGAGATTATCACCATCAATATGTTCGGGTAAAAATGTGAAAAATACTTCATCTCCGTATAATTCATCATCACTTAAAGTTCTTTTGCCATAATATACACCAGAACTGCCGCCCATCATTTTGAATTCACCATCAAGACAAGCATAAATTTTTTTGGTATCTGTTGTAAAGGCTACATAACCATCTATAGGAGTTAATGTTTTAAGAACTTCTTCCGTACATTTTACTGGTCTAAATGATTGACTAGTATTATTATAATCAGACATTTATTTACTCCTTTCTATCTTTATAAATAAAAAAAATGGAGAGGATAATAATTATCCTCTCCATATAATTATATCCTTCTATGAACTTAAAAAAATCATAGAATTAATTAATTATAATTGTCCTAAAATTAAAAATTCTTAGAATGAGCCCCAAGCCATACCAATTGCTACTTGTTGACCTTCAACAGAAATTTTAACATTTTCTTCGCCTTTAAGTACAAAAGCACCTAAATCGCCACCTTCGCTGCCTGCTGCTGTGAAACTTGTTAATTTAACAGCTACATCATTGTTTGTACCAGCAGAAGCAGACATAGTAGCTTCATGAGCACGAAGATAACCAGTTTGTACGTGATCCCAACCTAAATCAGAAACAATTACACCATTTTCTTCAGTACCTTTAGCAACTAATAAGTCACCAGCATAATATACTGTATCTTCAATAAAACCATTTTCATTAGTTACTACATAAGTGTCACCAACACGAATTTCAACGCCTTCAGCAAGAACAGGAAGTTCATCATAAGATGCAATTCCTTTTACATATCTCATGCCATTAGCAGCGTTAATGGAATCAACAATTGTTTTATGTTGTTCTTCAATGGCTTTTGCTAAATCCTGTTGATCTTTAGCATAATCTGTTTTATTTACATATACATTAGGAAGATTATCAACTGTTGTTTGAAGACCTTCGATAGCAGTTGTATGTTCACCTAAAGTTGTAGTATGATCTTTTACTGTAGCATCAAGAGCTTCAATAGCGGATTTATTTTCACCAATAGCAGTTGTGTTTTTACCGATATTAGTATTAGCAGTACCTAAATCTGTTGTTAATTTTTCAATATCTGCAGCGTTTTCGCCTACAGCAGTTTCAATTTCACTAATAGTTTCGCCTTGACCTGCTACTAATGTTTCTACTTCGCCTAAACGATCAACTACAGAACCTTCAGAGTCACTATCACCTAAAAGTTCTTGTAATTCTTTGATATCGTCTTCATTTGCTTTTACGCGACCTTCTAAAGCAGGAATTGTAGTATCAACTGCTGTATTTAATTTGCTTTGAATAGCAGGAATTGTAGTTCCAACCGCTGTAGTTACAGTAGTTTCAAGAGTACCTACTCTACCATCAATACCTTGAATAGCTGTAGCATTTGTAGTTGCTTTTGCCATAGCGTCTGTACCAGCTTTTTTAGCATTAGCAACAGAACCATCAACTGTATCAGCGCCTTTTAAAGTAGTAGCATATGCTTCTAAATCATCAATATCGCCTTCAGCTTCGGTTACACGAGTTGTTAAATTACCTAAGTCAGTAGTTAAAGTTGTTACTTTACCTTCAGCAGTAGATAATCTACCATCAATGCCACTAATATCAGTAGCATTTTTGCTTGCTGCACCTTTCGCTTCATCAGCTGTGCTTTGAGCTGTTTCTACTTGAGCATACAGTCCAGAAGCTGTTTGTCCTTCGGCAGTAGGAACACCGATTTTATTTAAAGCTTCGGTAGCATCTGCTTGAGCGGCATCTGCTGCATCTTTAGCTTCTTTAATAGAGCCTGCGCCTGTACCACCAAAAACAGTGATAGAGCTTTCAGCTTCACCTAATCTTTCATCGATACCTTCAATTGCTTCTGCATTGTCATCAGCTGTTCCTTGTGCTGTGTCTGCTGCCGCTTGTGCTTTCGCTGCATCAGCTACACCTTTATCAGCTTGAGCTTGTGCTGCTGCCGCATCTGCAACAGCTTTATCTGCTGTAGCCTGAGCTTTTGCTACAGAACCATCTTTAGTAGCATCTGTACTAGCTAAAGTGCTTACTTTACCTTCAAGAGTACTTACTCTATTAGTAACGCCTTCAAGACTAGTAGTAATATCAGAAACAGAGTTAAGCTGTTTCCAAGCCATTGCGCCATTTTCACCAAAAGGACCCCATTTTACAAGAGCGTTTTCTTCAATGAAGTAGTAAAGAGCATCGGTAGAAAATGGAGGAGTTGCAGTTTTCGCACTTTCAAGTTGAATAATATCACCAATACGAATACGAGTGCTATCATCAACATCAACATACATTGCCTTTTCATCAGTTGTTACATATACTGTACCAGCTTTTTTAGGCGCGTTATTAAGAATTAAATTACCTTGATCGTCTTTAAAACGACCCATTTTAAATTGTAACATTTTATCAAGAGCCATTATTTCTTTCTCTCCTATCATAATTAAATACTTTTCCAAGTAATAGCGTTTTTGATTTCATCAATCTCACTATTAAATGTTTCTAAGGTTACAAAATTATTTAATTGAGCTGTAATATCAATAATTGAAGAATTAACAATATTTAAAGTAGATTTAATATCAGTTACTTCTTCTTTTACAGCATTCAATTCAGTTTTATCTGCTTTTTCATTTAGTAAATCGTTTAATCCAACTATTTTACTAGGAACAACAGAGATTACACTTAATAAACCATTATCAACTTTTAATTCAGTTTCATCAACTGATTTAATAAAGTTGGGTTCAGCATTTTCTTTTACAGTAGCTAATTTTTGAATTTCAGTAATATCAATTAAAGTTTTGCCTTCAACTTTATCTACTTTGTTTGCTACTTCTTCTTTGGTGGCATAATCGGTTAATTCAACGTCCCATGCCCCTATTTTTTCTAAAGAATTTTCAATATATAAATATTCTTCGTATTTATTATTTTCTTTTTCTCCCGCAGAAATCATATAAATATAATTTTCAGGGTCAGAAATTGAATTAATAAATTCTTGTGCTACTTCAATAGAAGTAAAAGTTTTACGACTTAAATGTCCTACTTTTTCAAGTTTGGAAGCAATTAAGTCCTAGGTTTCTTGTTTAGTATATACGCTATCAGCATCTGCTTTAGCATATAAACCTGTAGCGACCTGACCTACAGAAGCAGGAGCACCAATAACTTCTTTAATATCCAATAGTTCATCGTGCAAAGAAGAAATTTGAGAAGTTATTCCTTCAATAGTATTAGTATTTGGTTCATACCAACCTAAAACTAATTGACCTTCTTCATTTACAACACGAGGTTCCAATCCTTCTTTCCAAGGATGAAATTCATCAACAATTTGTTCTACATATGAATTATTTACATAAGCATAATATTTTTTACCAAAATTATGAAGACTAATTGTTTTTTCATCATCTAAGAAAGATAAAGATTTATTATCTACATCAATTGTTATTGTAGCTTGTGCTTCAGGAGCTGCCCATACGCCATCACCGCGTAAAAATAAATTAGCATCTTTCTCACCAGGTGCAGGCACTAGACCATTGGTACCTTGTTTACCATCTTTAGCTCCAATAAAAATGCCAATAGCATCCAAAATAGATTTGTTTACCCATTTTTCTTGTTTTTCACTGTATACTAATAAATCATTGTTATGTAATACATCGGCTAAATTAATGTCATTTAATTCATAAAAATTAGAAATATCCTTTGAAATTAAAGTAGTGCCTAAATACAAAGCACCATTAGTCTAACCATTATCTTGAATAAAATACAAGGTATCACTATTTACTGTACCAGCCTTTACCGCGGATTGATATTTAGCAGTTGTACCACGATAAAACTTTACGTAATTAGTAGCCATTTTTCAGCCTCCTTTTTCATTAAAGATGATTTTTAAATTTATAAAATTAAAAAGGCCTGACCAACAAAGATCAGACCTTTTTATCATTCTTCTGTAATATCAGGGTTCGGCTCTTCAGGATTTTCGGGTTCGGGTTCCTCAATTGGAGACTCTAAAGCTGTAATTCTATCAGTTAACTCTACAATAGTATTTGCTTGTTCTGCAATAATTGTTTGTAAACCTGTAATAGCAGTTTGAAGATTTGTGACAGTAGTTGTTAAATCTGTAAATACAATAGCGTCTATATTATTATTAATATTATTTACACTTGTATTTAAATTAGATAAATTAGCTTCTACTTCACCATCATAATCTTGTAAATCTTTAATTTGGCTAGTAAATAATGTGATAGAGGCATCAACAGTATTAACTCTCCACTCATCATAATTTTGTTCAAAAGATTCATATTCACTTTTAAATTTGTTCAAATTATCATTAGTTGTACTAATTTGAGTTGTTAAATCTGTTGCTACCGTATTAATTTGAGTTGTTAAATTTGTTGTTGCTGTATTAATTTGAGACTCTAAATCCTGTTTTGCTTGAGCGAGTTCGGTTAAAGCTGCGGATTTAGAATTAAGAATTTGATTTTCTAATTTACTTAATCCTGTTATTAAAGTGTCAGTAGCTATTAATTCACTACCTTCTGTATTTTTTACATATCCTGTTAATAATAAATTACCTAAATTAGTCTATTCAGCACTAATTGTGCCTGATGTTTCATCAAATCCTAATGCTGTAATAACACTAGAAGTACCTTCTGCTGGTACTTCTCCAATATTTAAAGAGCCTTTAGGAATCACAAAAGAACGATTAGCGGTTCCATAAATATGGCCTTTAGTATCATAGTAAGAATCGATAATTATAAATTTATCTCCAAAAGCTAAAGGGGTTTCCACATCTACAGGTAAATCAGCCACTTTAACAGGACCAATATGATTTACATCAATCTGTCCTTGAGTTATTGTATGTTGAATCCAATTGTCGCCTTTAAAAACAAAAGTGTCTTGAGAATTTTTTGCAGTAGAAATTCCATTATTTTCATCTTCAAAAATTTTATATCCAGAAGGCAAAGTAACTGTTTCTTGATTTTTATTAATTACATGTCCCTATGCATCAACTCGAATCGTTTCTAATACTATTGAATCTCCTTGACCATTTACATCAATTTCAGATTTAGTATCTGCTTCATATTTAGGATATTCATGACTAATATTAAGAATTGAATTGCCGAATTCATCATTTTTAGCATAAATTCTTAACCAATCATTTGTACTCATAACTAACGCATCTTTACTATGTTTTGCCTCAACAATTTCACCTTTATCAGTTTTAATTGTTTTATACCCATTCGGCAGTTTAATATTTTCAGTATCCAAAGCAATTGTATGACCAGTGTTATCAATTACAGGCTTTATAATACCAAATACATCACCAACTGTATTCATATCAGTTTCTTGGGTTTCAGCTTCAATTGGATTATATTTATGAGTAAATCCAATTTTATGATTTACTGAATCAGGATTAATATCTAAGCCTATCCAACCCTCTTCTTTTTCTCCTTCTACCTTAATATTATCAATGCTTTCATGTTCAAATTCAGCAGTTTCATAATTATAAGTATATCTTTGACTGGTTACATCTTGAGAGGAAGAATAAGAAGAACTAGCAATACGACCATATTCATCTACAATTAATAATTCACCTGGAGTTAAAGTACCAAATGTATTAATAATATCATTCATTAAATTAATACAACCTTGAACTGTTAAATTATCTCTTGTATAACGATTATTGGAATTAAGCAATCTATTAATTTCAATAATTAAACCATGTATAGTATTTAAATTACGGCCAAAACCTTCAAGCTCTTTCCATACATACTATTGAAAATCAGCGTTATTTTCATCTTCAATAGTATTTAATCTTCTACCTAAGACAACGCCTTCTGGAATTGTTAATACATTATTATTCCATTCAGCACCTTTATCCAAAATACCACTTTCATCTTCAATTACATAAGCAAATTGTTTTAAGAAATATTCTCTTTTAGGAGTCATTACTTCTTCTTTATCAATTCTATCAATAGAGTAATTATCTTTATAATAATATTTATTAGGTTCATAAAATGCGTTCTATACAATAGAAAATTCTTTTTGAGCATAAATAATCTGTAGAATATCTCCTTCTTCTGGAATGCCGTTATAAGAAATACCAAAGTTGGTTATATCTCCATAAATATTATTATCATTGCTTAATAACCATCCATTTTCTGTAAAAGTGAAAATATATGTATTGTAATTTTTCCAACCTAATTTATTTTTAAAAGTTGCTAAATTTAAAGTAATATTTTTTAATTTAGAATTTTCATTTAAATTAGTAATTAAGCTTTCAGTGCCATATAATAAGAAATATCTTTTTTGTGCATCAAACTTTTCATTATCTCCATCACTAAAGATAAAATCATAATTTTTATTATAATTTTCACCATTGAACAAATACTCATTAGCATCGTAAGAATTATTACTATAATAATATAAACCTTTTTCCCAGAATTTATTTTTCATAGTAAGTTCTACTTTGCCATAATTAGTTTCCTTATTAATTTGTTCTAAAGAATTTATATATTCATAATCATTATTTTCATTAAGTTTATAATATTCATCTGTTTCAACAAACTCTACAAATTTAATATAAACTTTTTTATTTTCAGCATTTTCAGCGTCAAAATCAAAAACTTTTTGACTACCATCAGGACCACCAGAAGAAGTTACAGTATAATTTTCTACATAATAATAACCTTTTTCTTTGGCATTAATTTCTATATCTAATAAAGCATCTTCTGTTACATGTACAGCATCGCCATTTTCTAAATCATAGAATAGTCCAATTTTTCCTCCAACCCATTCGTTATTTTCATCAAGAGTTTTTTCTACAAAATTAGGTAAATAATAAAAATAAGTTTTTGTATTAGGACCAATTTTTACAGTAAATGCAACATCATAATATTGAACATCTTCATTAGGGTTATCTGCTGCATCTTTATAATAACCCAAGAGGTTTTCATTTTCATCATAAACAGCATAATAATATTTATTAGGTTCATAAGAACCATCTAATTCAACTTCTTCAAAATCTAATAAATAATAAGAATTTAATTTATCAAATCTATTAACTGTTACTAAATTAAATCCATTACTACTTTGTGTATGATATACATTTTTCTCAAATTGAATTAACCCTACACCATTTCTACCTTCTACATATTCTTGCCATTCTTCTTCGGTAAAAGGAACATATTGATAATTTTCTTCTTTAATATAATATCTTTTACCTAAGTCTTCTTTAAATTCACCATAATAAATTTTATCGCCATCAGCATTGGTTGCATCATAATCAGCTTTTTCTTCTTTCACAATCATACCCATGAGGTCATGAACTGAATTTAAACAACCTGCCAAAGTTTCTAATTCATCAACTGAATAACTAAAACCATCTTCATTTTCGTGAATTAAACGAAGTCCAGCAGTAGAATTCCATTTAATATCTTGATTTCTGGTTTGCCCATAAATTAAATCCCAAACATCACTAATTGTATTACCTAAACTTGGTAATATAATAGATAATTCTTGAGTATCAATTTGTTTTTCGGTTGCAAAAGGGTTGTTTTTATCATGGGTATTATATTTTTCACCACTAAAACCAGTAGGAGAAATACTAATTTTATCCTAATTAACAGTATCATAATGGCGAGCATTCTTTTTAAAACCTTCTTTATTATAATAAATTGCGGCTTGATACTCTTTTGTCTGATCTGCGGTTATTCCTGAATTAATATCGTATTTATATTTAGTATATTTAGCTTTTTCATCACTAGGAAAAGTACCAGCTGTACTTGTATAGTTATCTTTAGTGGAATCAGCATGTGCCACTTTAAATCCCCATTGAGGCTATACATGTAATTTATAATTAACATTAGTACTATCTGCATCAAAATGAGGTACAATTGGAGTCATTGTAGGAGCATCTACAGTTAAATCAAAAGTGGGTACTACACTATTTAACTCCGCAATCATTACATATTTCTCACCTTTTTCGGTATAAGTTTTTTGCCATACTGTGGAGTCATAACCTCTACCTACGCCACCATTTTCCTTATAAGCTTTCTAGTCTAATAAATAATTAATTAAAAAAGTTTCATTATCTTTAATATCTTCATTAGATAAATTCAATACTAAACTAAAAGTTGGAGTATCATCAGAACCGCCAGTACATTTATAATATTCTACCGTACCATTTTGTTCGAAATAAATTAAATCATTATCAGTTACATAATAGGCTTTAGAAGGTAAACTAGGATATTGAGTAGAAGTAGCATATAATATTCGAGTAGCTTCTTCACATTGAGGAGAAAAATAAAACACCCCATCTTTAACATAAGCTCTACTAAAATATGTTTTAGGATCTTCATCATATTCTATAAGAACATAACGTCCTATAAGTACAGCGTCTCCTTCTCTTGCCCCTTGCTCCATAGCCTGGCGATTTGAATAAATTCTATCAAAAACAAAGGTTGAATTATTAATATTAGTTATATTACCATAAAATCCCATTATTCAACCTCCTCTAATTCTGAAATTATATCTATAATTAAATAAGCGCTAGGCCCTTCTGCTATACGCTCAATTGATTTTATATCAAATTTTAAATTCGTTATTTCGGTATAACCTTCTAAATCTAGTTCATAAATTCCTGTGCTACCAATAACAATAGAACTATGAGAATTATTTAAATAAAATTCGGTTCCAGGCAAAGACTAAATGCCTAATTGAATAATTGGCAAATAACCTTCAAATGCCTTGCCACTAGTTAAAGTTGCTGCGGTTATAGAAGTAGGACAATTTTTAACTTCATCACCATCTTGGTAATAACGAAATTGCATTACTTGTTTTGCCATTGTCTCTCCTTGGCCTCCTTAATATAGTCTTGTTGGAGCTTTAGTCGCAGTAATTGCCATAGTTCCATTATAGGTTAATGGAATAGAAATTCTACTCACCAAATATTCTCCATTTATTTTACTTGAATCATCTTTAACATAAATTCTTGTATTTGGTTCTAAATGATAAATCGGAATTGCTGTTAAATTGATGTTTTCAATACAATAAGAATAATTATATAATAATTCCTCTAATGCATTAAAGGCTGATTTTCCCTAGGCACTAATTGTAAAATAATTTTCTGGAATGTTACGCAATATTTTATAATTCCAATATCCCGCCTAGTCTATTAAATCATAAGCATAATTAAACTCATCTTGTTCCTGAGGTATATAAATTACTTCAGGCACTTCTTTAAAATATATAGATTTTACATCTTTGTCATTAACTACTTTGGTCCTATTACCAACAACTGGTATTGCAAATTGATTAAGTTCGCCCTCAGTGTCCAGAAAATCTATCCAAAAGCTTAGGGATTCTGGAGCATTAACAATACTTTTATTCCAATGTAAATATTGAGGGTCTATACTATCAACATTAATATCTTCTGCTGTTAAATAGTTATATTGTTTATCATAATATTTAATATAATTACGTTTTATTTTTCCATTTTCTACTGGCTGACCATATATATCTAATTCTACTTCTGGATAATAATTATAATATTTATTATCTGCCGTTTTATATAAATTATTTAATTCGGGATGCTGGATTAAATAACTTTCTATATTGTAATATTCTCCTTCGGCATTTTCATCATTTTCAAAAGTTGCTAATACATACCAGTTGTCTTGAGGCTCTATAAAATTAATTAAAGGAATTGTTAAACTATCCTTAAAATTATTTTCTTCATCAAAAAAGCCAACAAAAATTTGTTCTTTTTCTACCCTATGAACAAAACTAGGTAAAATTGGAGTGTAACCATTTTCTCTTGTAATTACATATTGATAAAGATACGGTTCTCCTTCTATAACATTGCCTACCTGCTCATTATTTTCATCAACTTTTAATTCCCATTCAATACTATTTAATAAAGGTTGCATCTATAGTTGTTCGCTATTTTCTTTAAATTTAGAAGCAACAAATACTTTTTCTCTTAAAGCCTTAATTTGGTCTTGAGTTTTTCCTTTTTCTTGAGAGGGGTCATATTTAACAAATCCCTATTTAATAAACAAACCATAAGGATAGTCTTTTGGTTCAATTGAAAAAGATAACTCGCCTAATACCAATCCATCATCTTCAAAGTTATTAAATACCATATCAGCTTGTGGATTATATAACTATCTCCAAAATCCTTGAATATCAACATAATATTGTTCATATCCAGTTTTACCATTTGGATATAAATCGCCATTAGCATCAATTACTTTAGAAATAAAATTTTCTAATTGACCATATTGATAGTAATCTTTAGCCATTTGATAAATAATTTCACGCCAATCCCATTCTGCCGTGGTATATTCTACAGACTCTTGTGTTTTCATCTGAGTTACATCTCTATGCAATGGAATATATCTATGTATATCTTCATCAGTAATATTTACCGATTTATAATAAGTTGGCTTATTATCAATAGCGTATCTTAAATGTATTGGTATTTCTGCTCCAGACACGCTTTTTCTGGTTCCCCAAATGGAATAATCGTTTTTAAGATTAGTAAGATTTGGAGTGTTCTAGTAAGCAGTAATTAAATTACCACCTTCAAAGGTATAAATATAAGGATCGTGATAGGCAGAATTGTCTACATATCTTCCATCTTCGCTATTAATAATAGAGTTATAAGAAGAATTAATATAATTTCTTTTTTTCTAAAAAACAAATCTTCCGTCTAAATCATAAAAATACTCATACTCACCAAGCATATTTTTAATTTTA